>Ga0302324_100000124_pt1 | contig 194068 bp, 157 predicted proteins | sample Palsa_T0_1_FD_201949 | JGI IMG/M metagenome (GOLD analysis project Ga0302324, IMG submission 201949) | Peat permafrost microbial communities from Stordalen Mire near Abisko, Sweden - Palsa_T0_1 | ecosystem: Environmental > Terrestrial > Soil > Palsa > Peat permafrost | place: Sweden: Abisko...
CCCGCTCAGCTTGGCGATCTGCTCCTCCTCCCAGAACGGCGTCGAGTCCCCGGGGTATTCCACGTCAAAGACGGCGCATTCGCGGCCGGCGAGGCGCACCGCCTCGACGAACCCGTCGCGCCTCTCCCGCGACCAGAGCACGTTGGAGAACCCGGCAAAGCCGAACTTCTGGTAGCCCCTCTCTATGAAGTGCTCCGCCCCGAGGTGCCCGATGCCGATGTTGTCGGGCCGGATCTTCGGCACTCCCGGGAACGGCTCAAAGTCGTTCAGGTCGACCAGCGGAATCCTGAGCTCGGCGCAGGCCCTCGCGGTCTCGTGAGTCGTGTGCCGGCTGATGACGCCCTGCCACTTCTTGCTGCGGAGCCAGCGCGGGTCCGTCTCGGAGATGGCCTGGTCGTCGTGGAACGCCGTCCAGATGTGGTGGGTCCTGTCGAAGTGCGCGATGCCCTTCAGCATGGCCGTGCTCTCCTCGAAGCGCGTGAGGAAAATGAGAAGCACGTGGGGTTTCTTCTTCACCCCCCGACTGTGCAAACATCCAATCCGCGAGGCAAGTGCGGCGGCGGTCCCGGACGCGGGCGGGCTACGCCTTGAGCGGGAATTCCTTGATGAACCTGACGATCTCCTCGGCGTTGCAGAAACAGAGGGCCGTGAAGGTGTCGGCCGCGCCGTAATACATCGCGATCCGTCCCGTCGCCGAGTCGCACAGGCAGCCCACGGGGAAGCAGACTCCGGGGACGAAACCGGTCAGCTCGTAGGGAGCCTCGGGGACGATCAGCGGCTGGTTGGCGCAGGCGATGACCTTCCAGGGCTTCTCCAGGTCGAGCAGCATCGCGCTTATCGAGTAGACGAAGCCGTTGCACGTGGTCGTGACGCCGTGGTAGAAGAGAAGCCAGCCCTCGCTCGTCTCTATCGGCGAGGGGCCCGCGCCGATCTTCGTGCCCTGCCACCACGGGCCGCCCCGGCCGATCACGTGCCGGTGCCTGCCCCAGTGCACGAGGTCCGGGCTCTCGCTGAGGAATATGTCGCCGAACGGCGTATGGCCCGTGTCCGAGGGCCGGCTGAGCATCAGGAATTTCCCGCCGAACTTCCGCGGGAAGAGGACCCCGTTGCGGTTGTAGGGAAGGAAGGCGTTCTCAAGCTGCTCGAAATGGACGAAATCGGTGGTCCTCGCGATGCCGATGGTCGGGCCGTGGTAGCCGTTGCACCAGGTGACGTAGTGGACCCCGTCCACCAGCGTGACGCGCGGATCGTACGCGTACTCGAACCTGCGCACCTCGGGGTCGTCGCACCTGAGGTTGATGGGCTTCGGCTCGAACGTGAACTTCAGGCCGTCCGGGCTGCGGCCGACGTGCAGGTGCGGAATGCGGTCCATGCCCTCCGTGCGGAACACGCCGATGAACTTGCCTTTCCAAGGCACGACCGCGCTGTTGTAGATGCCGGTCACGCGAGGAAGCGGGCGGCGGCCCACCACGGGGTTCGCGCTGTACCTCCAGGCGACGTCGGGATTGCCCGGGGCCTTGGCCTCCCACGGAATGTTCGGCAGGGCTGGACCGACGATCTTTAGCTTCATGGGGTAATGTTAAGGATCTCCGGGCCGAAGCCCGCGCGATGAGGGGACGGGGGTTCTGCCCGGGAGGGGTCGAAGGGGGGAATCTCCAGACTATCCGCAAGCGAATGGGATGTTAATGAGATCCCTTGCCAGAAAATTGAGAACCCCTTCTCCCGCAAGGAGGCTGCGTTTCAGCCCAGCTCGTGCCAGGGTGCTCAGGCCGCAGGCTGGAAATCGAATCGCCGATTTGACATCTCGGTGTAATTGAGCGGCTTAAGGGGAGAAAAATCCAAGTTTGCCCGGTCCAGCCATCCCGCCCCTTTCCATGGGAAACCTTGTCTGCACGCATTTCAGGAGCCTGCTTCTCGTTCTCGCCCCCGCGTTCGCCGTCGCCGCAACCGATGCGCCGCCCCGTACCTACGACGTCGCCGCATACGGAGCCACGGGCGGCGACATCCGCGCCGACACCGCCGCGATCCAGCGCGCCATCGACGCCTGCAGCGCCCATGGCGGGGGCCAGGTCGTCGTTCCCTCTGGGGCGAGGCTGACCATCGCGACCATCGTCCTGAAAAGCCACGTCGACCTCCACCTTGAGCGCGGGGCCCTGCTCCAAGGGAGCCCCCACCATGGCGACTTCACCCGCTTCTCAAGCCTGCCGGTCACGTTTGACACCCGCCCTCCACCGAAGATCGGCGTGATCGTCTACGCGGACGGCGCCGAGGACATCGCGATAACCGGGCCCGGGCGCATCGATGGCAACGACATGGCGTACGTCACCGAAGCGGGACCGAACATCTACAGTTGCGTCGAGCTGCGGCCCTTCGCGGTTGTGCTCAGGAACTGCACCCACATCCTGCTCCGGGACTTCTCGCTCACGAACTCCGCGTTCTGGACGCTGAGGCTGCAGGGCTGCGACGACGCCCTCATTGACGCGCTGCGTATCGACGGCGACCTGAGGATGCCCAACAATGACGGCATCGACATCGACTGGTCGTCAAACGTGCGCCTGCGGGGGTGCCACATCTCGACCGGCGACGACTGCATCTCGCTCAAGACGGCCCCGCTGAGCGACGGCGTCAGCCGCCCGTGCGAGAACGTGGTCATCTCCGGGTGCACCCTCAGGTCGCGCTCCTGCGCCATCGTGCTCGGCTGCGACGTGGGAGGGCCGATCCGCGACGTGGTCGTGAGCGACTGCGTTATCAAGGACAGCCACCGCGGCGTCGCGGTGCGCCTGAGCCTCGAGGGCAGCATCGAGCGGGTGCTCTTCTCGAACCTCATCATCGAGACGAGGATCTTCGACCCGAAGTGGTGGGGGCGCGGGGAGCCGATCCAGATCGCCGCCCTTCCCTGGACCGTGGGCAGCAGGCTCGGCGTCATCCGCGACATCCGGTTCTCGAATCTCATATGCAATTCCGAGAACGGGGCCATCGTCTTTGCCGACGACCCGGGGCACATTGAGAACATCTCCTTCGACCGCGTCTCGATTCACCTCTCGACCCCGGGGGCATTCGCCGGCGGCCAGCAGGACCTGCGCCCCAACGACAGGGGCGGCCTGCGGGACATCCCGACCAGCGGGTTCATCCTGAACAACGCGTCGGGCGTCGCCTTCAGGGACTGCAGCGTCACATGGGGGCCCAACCCCCCGGATTACTTCAAGTATGCCCTGGATGCGTCCTCGAGCCCGGGATTGGCCGACGCCGGCCTGACGGGGGAGGCCGCCCACCCCGGGCTACCCGCAAAATTCATCCACTGAACACCATGACACGTCGTGAATTCCTCCAACTCTCGGCAACCGCAACGGCGGGCGCTCTCCTCCCCGGCTGCGCCTCAAAGCCAAAGGGCCGCCCCCAGCCGAAGATCCCCCGCTGGCGCGGGTTCAACCTGACCGAGATGAACGGGCCGAGGCGGGACCACCCCTACCGGGAGAGCGACTTCGAGTGGATGCAGGGCTGGGGCTTCAATTTCGCGCGCCTGCCCCTCTCCTACTGGCAGTGGTCGAGCCCGAAAAACTGGATGACGATCGATCCCAGCGCGCTGGAGCCCCTCGACCGGGCCCTCGAGCTGGGGAGACAGTACGGCGTCCACATCTGCATGTGCCTCCACCGCATCCCGGGATACTGCGTCAATGGCCGCGAGCTCGAGCCCTACCAGCTATTTGGGAGCTCCGAGGACTCGATGCAGTGGGCGCTCGACGCCGCCGTGCTCCACTGGGGCACCCTGGCGGAGCGCTACCGGGACGTCTCGCCCGCGCGGCTGAGCTTCGACCTTATCAACGAGCCTCCGTTCATGGATGACCAGAGCCGGTACGTCCAAATTTGCAAGACGCTGATCGCGGGCATCCGCGAGAAGAGCCCCGACCGCCTCATCTTCGCCAACGGGGCCGACATCGGCCAGACGCCCGTCGTCGGCCTCATCGACGAGGGCATCGTGCAGAGCTCGCACGACTACCAGCCGAAGATGATCAGCCACTACAAGGCCGGCTGGGTGCCCGCCGCCGAGTTCGAGTCGCTCGAGGTGCCCACCTGGCCCATGTTCGACAAGCACGGCGTCCTCTGGGACAAGGAGAAGCTGCGCCTCGAGGACATAACGAAGTGGAAGCCCGTGACCGACCATGGGGTCCCGGTCCATGTCGGCGAATGGGGCTGCAACAACAAGACTCCCCACGAGGTGTGCCTTGCCTTCATGGCGGACGAGCTTTCCCTCTGGAAGGAGGCCGGCTGGGGCTGGTCCATATGGAACCTCCGCGGAAGCTTCGGGATCGTCGACAGCGGGCGGGAGGACGTTGCCTACGAGGACTTCCAGGGCCACAAGCTCGACCGGAAGATGCTCGAGCTTCTCCGTGAGGGATGACCGTCAGGGCCCCGCGGCGGGCCCGGTCAGCTCGCGCACGCGCTCGATGACCTCCATGCAGCAGCGCCCGCTGTGGTACGGGCATTTCCAGAGGCTCACCTTAGGCAGGGGAATCAGCGTCCCGTCGCGCTTCACCATATTGTTCCAGTCCCCGTACTTGCGATCGATAAACTTCGCCTGGATGAAGTCCCAGCTGCGGCGCGAGGCGTCGAGGTAGCGGGCGTCGCCGGAGATCTGATAGGCGTTCAAGAACCCGACCACGGCCTCGGCCTGCTCCCACCATTCCTTGCTGGTATGGGTGTAGCCGTGGGGGCCGCCCTCGCTCAAAACGCCGCCGTCCGGGTCCACGCCCTCCGCGAGGGTCACCCGGGCGATGTCGAGCGATATGGGCTTCACCTGGGCGACGAGTGCCGGATCCCCCACGACCTTCGCGGCCTCGACCAGGAGCCAGCTCAGCTCGATGTCGTGCCCGTAGGACACCTCCTCGCCGATCGGCGTCCAGTCATCCTTCATGAAGAGGATCAGGTGGTGGGTGCGCGGGTCTATGATGTGCCTCACCGTCATGTCGATCAGCTCGCGCTGGTTCGCGAGGAGGCCGGGGTCGGGCCAGACGCGCAGGAGTTCCGTGTAACTCTCCAGGATGTGGATGTGCGAGTTCTGCGACTTGGGCGCGTCGCCGAGGAGGTTGCGTTCGCCGGCGGCCAGCCTGCCCCACTTCCGGTCCAGCGCATCGTAGTAGCCGCCGTACTTGTGGTCGCGCGCGTGCGCCTCGATGAGGTTGTAGATCGCAATGGCCTCGTCCAGCGCGGGCTTCTCGCCGGTGGCCCTGTAATACTCCGAGAGCGCGTAGACGGCGAAGACCTGGCCGTAGATCTGCTTGTGGGAGTCGACCGGTTTGCCGTCCGCCGTGATCGTCCAGAAGATGCCGCCCGACTCGGTGTCGCGGAAATGGTCCATCAGGTCCCGGTAGGCCCAAGTGGCCATCTCCAGGTACGCCGGATCGTGGTACGTGCGGTAGGCCGCCGAGAAGGTCCAGAGGATGCGGCTCGTCAGGAGCGCCCCCCGGTTGGCCCCCTTGCGCACGGTCATGTCCGCTTTGATGAGGCCGTAATACCCGCCGTTCTCCGCGTTGCGCGTGTATTTCATCCAGAAAGGGAGGATGTCCCCCTTGAGCTCCTGCTCGGTGCTGGACGCCAGGGCCGCGAGCTCGGCGCCCCTGGGGTTCTGGAACGGGGCCGTGTCGGCGCGCATGGTGGGAAGTTGGGAGAGGGCGCCCAGCGCAAGGCAGGCGAGCAGTTTCTTGGGGAATCGCATGGTCTTTGGGGTGTCCGGACGGCTGTCGGGACACTGTGACCCCATCTGCGCAAATTTCCAGCGCCGCAAGCGGGTTTTATTCCCGGATTCGGCAGATATTTGAAGGCCCTTCGCCCCCGGTTTTGTTTGCGCTCCCGGGGCTTTGCCAAATTGTCCTTGGGGCAGTCGCGGCCGCGACCGCCGCCCCCAATCCAGCCCCAGGCCCGACTGCGCAACCCCATGCAGCTGCACGCTCTCGATATCGCAATAATCGTCGGCTACTTCGTGGCCGTGATCACCATCGGCCTCTGGGTGTCCCGAAAGGGAACCAAGGACCTCGACAGCTACTTCCTCGGCAGCAAGAAGCTGCCCTGGTACATGCTCGGCGTGTCGGACGCCTCGGGGATGTTCGACATCAGCGGCACCATGCTGCTCGTCTACTGGCTGTTCCTCTACGGCGTGAAGAGCATCTGGCTCCCGTGGGTCTGGCCCACGTTCAACCAGATATTCCTGATGATGTTCATGAGCAAGTGGCTCAGGCGCTCCAATGTCCTGACCGGGGCCCAGTGGATGCAGACGCGCTTCGGGAACGACCGCGGGGCGACGCTGGCGCAACTGAGCGTCGTGGCCTTCGCTCTCATCAACGTGATCGGCCTGCTTGCCTATGCGTTCAAGGGCATAGGCAAGTTCGCATCCGGGATCCTGCCGTGGCACTTCACCGGGGCGACGACCGGCATCCTCACCGACGACAACATCTACGCCACGATCCTCATGGGGCTCACGGCGCTCTACGCCATCAAGGGCGGCATGGTCAGCGTGGTCATCACCGAGGTCATGCAGTTCACAATCCTGACTCTGACGGCGCTGACGATCGGGATCATCGCATTGGTCAGGGTCTCGCCGGACATGATCGTGAACAACATTCCCGCCGGGTGGATGAGCCCGTTCTTCGGATGGAACCTGAACATGAACTGGGACGGGATCCTCAAGACGGCGAACGCGGCCCTGAGCGACGACCACAACGAGCTCTTCACGATCGTCTTTGGAATGATGCTCTTCAAGGGGGTCCTCGCCAGCCTCGCGGGGCCGGCCCCCAACTACGACATGCAGCGCATCCTCGCCACCCGCAACCCCCGCGAGGCGAGCCTGATGAACGGAATGGTGAGCGTCGTCCTCATGTTTCCCCGCTACATGATGACGGCCGGCATCACGGTGCTGGCGCTCACCTTCTGCCTGCCCCAGATACAGGCGATGGCCAAGCCGGACTTCGAGAAGGTGCTGCCCTACGTGCTGCAGTACATCCCGACCGGCGTGATCGGGTTCCTGCTGGCGGGCCTCGCCGCGGCCTTCATGTCGAATTTCGCCGCCACGCTCAACGCGGCCCCCGCCTACGTGGTGAACGACATCTACAAGAAGTACATCAGGTCCGACTCCGGCGGCCGGCACGAGGTGATGCTCAGCCGCGTCGTCTCGCTCGTCTTCCTCGCCGTCGGGATCCTCTTCGGCGTGCTCACGGACCGCATCACCGACGCGATGAACTGGCTGGTCGCCTCGCTTTACGGGGGGTTCGTGGCGGCGAACGTGCTGAAGTGGTACTGGTGGCGGTTCAACGGCTACGGCTACTTCTGGGGCATGGTCGCGGGGATCGGCGCCGCGATGGTGCTTCCACCGGTCGCCCAGCATGTCGTCGGCCACAGCTTCAACCTGCTCTTCACCTTCCCCATTCTCTTCATCGTCTCGATCATAGGCTGCCTGGCCGGCACCTTCATGACCAAGCCCGAGGACGACGAGGTCCTTATGAAATTCTACAGGACCGTGAACCCATGGGGCTGGTGGGGGCCCATCCGCGACAAGGTCATGAATGAGGACCCCTCGTTCGTGCCCAACACGGAGGCCGTCCACGACCTCACCAACGTGGCCGTCGGGATCGTGTGGCAGATGTGCCTCATGAGCCTGCCGATCTACATCGTCCTGAAGCAGTGGGCGTGGTCGGGCTCGATCCTGGTGGTGCTCGCCGCCACATCGGTCTACATGAAGTTCAGCTGGTACGACCGGCTGGAGAAGGCCTCGTAGGCGCCGCCGCGGGCGGAGCCCGGGCGGCCTCCTCCAACTCGACCTTGACGCTTCATTTTTCGGGGTCCTCCATGGTGGGGCCAATGTCCCCCCTGGCAGACTCCCCACGCGCGCTGGCACGGGGTTTTGCACGCCGCCTCGCCTTCTGCGCCCTGCTGGCGGGGGCTGCGCTCCCGGGGGCCCCGGCCCCACCGGCAGGCCCGGAGGGCGGCATCACCGAAAGGCCCCTCGCAGCGCGCCCACACCCCCGGGGGCGGACGATGTTCGTCAAGCTCTCCCCGGAGGAGACCGGGGTGCGCACCGAGAACGCGTACGACGACCCAAGGATGTGGGGGGACCTCAACCACGAGTTCGACTCCGGGTCGATCGGCACCGGTGTGGCGATCGGGGACTACGACGGGGACGGGAGGCCCGACATATACGTCGTCAGCAAGACCGGGGGGTGCCGGCTCTTCAGGAACCTCGGGGGCTACAGGTTCGAGGACGTGACCGAGAAGGCCGGGGTCGGCGCGACACCCGGGGTCTGGAACCAGGGCGCGACATTCGTCGACATCAACAACAACGGCCTCCTCGACATCTATGTCTGCCGGTTCAACGCCCCGAACCTCCTCTACATCAACCAGGGGGACGGAACCTTCAAGGAGATGGCCCGCGCCTACGGGCTCGACGTGAACGACGCGTCGACGATGGCGGCCTTCTGCGACTACGACAGGGACGGCTGGCTCGACGTGTTCATCCAGACCAACGTGCTCCACTACGCGGAGCACCCGGACGGCCAGAGGAACTACCTGTTCCACAACAACCGCAACGGCACCTTCACGAACGTCACGGAGCGCGCCGGCATCTCGGGCGAGGCGCACGGGCACTCCTCCGTCTGGTGGGACTTCGCAGGCGACGGGTGGCCGGGCCTCTACGTGGCGAACGACTTTGCAGCGCCGGACATGCTCTACCGCAACAACCGGGACGGCACCTTCACGGACGTGATCGACGCCACCGTGCCTCACACCCCGTACTCCTCGATGGGGTCGGACATCGGCGACGTCTCCGGCGACGGGCTCGTCGACCTCCTCGTCACCGACATGGCCGCTACCACCCACGAGAAGGACCAGCGCGGCATGGCCGACTCGCGAAGCCGCACCACCGAGGACGAGGCAGACCCCGGGCGGGCGCCCCAGTACGAGCGCAACGCGCTCTACATCAACACGGGCACGGGCCGCTTCCTCGAGGCCGCCCACCTCGCCGGCCTCGCGGCGACCGACTGGACCTGGTCGCCCCGCTTCGAGGACCTCGACAACGACGGGCGCCTCGACCTCTTCGTCACGAACGGAATGGACCGGGAGGCGACGAACATCGACCTTCTTGCCAAGCGGTCGGAATCCGAGACACCGGCTGAGAGGGTCCGGGTGATGCGCGACAGCCCCGTCCTCGCCGAGACGCACCTCGCCTTCCGCAACATGGGAGACCTCAGGTTCGAGGAGGTCGGCGCGGCCTGGGGCCTCGACCAGAGGGGCGTGGCCTTCGGGACCGCCTTCGGCGACCTCTCCGGGGACGGCAACCTCGACATCGTCTACACGAACTACCAGGGCGGCGTCACGATCCTACGCAACGACAACGACACGGCCCACCGCGTCGAGGTCGACCTGCGCGGCACCGTGTCGAACCGCTTCGGCATCGGCGCGGTCGTGAGGATCGAGAGCGCGCTCGGCGTCCAGGTCCGCCCGCTCGTGCTGGCGCGCGGCTACCTCTCCAGCAGCGAGCCCATGCTGCACTTCGGCCTGGGCGAAGACACGGTCATAAGGAGGATGACCGTCACGTGGCCCAGCGGGCGCGTCCAGGCGTTCGAGAACCTTGCCGTCGACCGGCGCTTCACCGTGACCGAGCCCCCGGCGCCGGCGCCGCCGGCCCCGGGGCCGAGGCCCCCCGTGCCCCAGTTTGAGGACGCGACCGAGGCCTGCGGCCTGTCCCTGCGGTCGCGGGAGGGCGCCGTCGACGAGTCGGCGCTCCAGCCCCTCATGCCCCTTCGCCTGAACCGCAGGGGCCCCGCGCTGGCGGTCGGTGACGTCGAGGGCGCGGGCCGCGACGACGTCGTCGTCGGGGGCACCACCCTCGACCCCCTGAGGGTCATGGCCGCCACCGCGCCGGGAAGATTCGAGCGGGGCGCCGGCGCGCCGGGCGCGCCGTCCCCCGTCGACGACGGGCCGATCCTCCTCTTCGACGCCTCGGGAAGCGGGAAGCAGGACCTGCTGGTCACCCGGGGGGGCAACGCCCTTCCGGCGGGCGCCGCGGAATACCAGCCGCGCCTCTTCATGAACGATGGCCACGGCGGCCTCGCTCCCGCCCCGGCAGGCGCCCTTCCCGAGCTGTCCATCGACGCGGGGGCCGTCGCGGCCGCGGATTTCGACCATTCGGGCAGGCTCGGGCTGTTCATCGGCGCGCGCGTCCTGCCCGGCCAGTATCCCACGGCCCCCCGCAGCGCGCTCCTGGCCAACCGCGGCGGCAGGTTCGAGGACGTCACTGACTCATTCGCGCCCGGCCTGCGCGAGGTCGGCATGGTGACCTCGGCCCTCTGGAGCGACGTGGACGGCGACGGGTGGCCCGACCTGCTCCTCACGCTCGAATGGGGCAGCGTGCGGTATTTCCACAACAACGGGGGCAGGGGCCTCGAGGATTGGACCGAGCGGGCTGGATTCGCGTCCGCGGGCACCGGGTGGTGGACGTCGATCGCCGCCGCGGACTTCAACGGGGACGGGCGACCGGACTTCGTGGTCGGCAATGTCGGCCTGAACACGCAGTACCGCGCGAGCCCCGGGCGCCCGGCGCTGCTGTACTACGGCGACTTCAAGGGCGAAGGCGAGGAGCCCCAGGTCGTCGAGGCGTACTACGAGGGCGAACGCCTCTATCCCTGGCGCAGCAGGAGGGACCTCGGCGCGGCGATCCCCTCCGTGCTGAGGCTCTTCCCCAGGAACAACGCCTATGCGCGCGCCACGCTCGGCGAGATCCTCGGCGACGACAAGCTGGCGGCCGCACGGAGGTTCGCCGCGACGGAGCTCCGGAGCGGCGTGTTCATGAGCCAGCCCGACGGCACCTACAGGTTCGAGCCGCTGCCCCGCATCGCCCAGATCTCGCCGCTGCAGGGCCTCGTCGCCGGCGACTTCGAGGGCAGCGGGCATGCCGACATCTACGCCGTCCAGAATTCCTACGCGCCGATCCCGCTCGTCGGGCGGTTTGACGGCGGCCTGAGCCAGCTCCTGCGCGGCGACGGCAGGGGGCATTTCGCGCCCGTCCCCCCCGCGGAGAGCGGGCTTGTCGTGCCCGGCGACGCGAAGGCGCTCGCGGTGCTCGACCACGACGGCTGGCCCGACTTCGTCGTCACCCGGAACAACGGGGAGACGATGGCCTTCCGCAACAGGGGCGTCCCAGGCCGACGGTCCCTGTGCGTTCGCCTCAGGGGGCTGCCCGGCAACCCAACGGCGGTCGGCGCGAGGATATCCGTCAAGCTCGCCGACGGGACCTCGCAGGCGAGCGAGGTCTGCGCGGGCTCGGGCCTCTACAGCCAATCCGCCGCCGCCTGCTTCTTTGGATATCCCGACGGCTCACCCCCGCTAAGGGTCGTCGTCCGGTGGCCGACCGGCGCAACGAGCGAGCACGGCGTCCCGGCGGGCTCGGTCGATCTCGTGCTCGACCAACAGCCACCTTAACGAGCTTCAATGCAATGGGATATGAGCCAGATCCGGTCCGGGCGCCAGCCGCCAGCCCTACGGGGTCGACGGCGGGCTGACCACGTCGATCAGCGTCACCTCGAAGATGAGCGGGGAGCCCTCCTGCACGCCCTCGGGCCATTTTCCGTGGCCGAAAGTGAGGGCTGGCGGCAGGACAAAGACGGCGCGGCTGCCGACCGTCATCATTTGCAGGCCCTCCCGGAACCCGGGGAACATCTGCGCCAGCTTGGAGCGGATCCGGTCCGATGAGAGCTGGGAAAGCTTCGTGGTGCCGTCCGCGGCCAAGGCATCGCAGCTTATGACCACCGTGTCGCCGGGACGGGGCCTGATGCCGTTCCTGCCCACCGAGACGTTGTAGCCGAGGCCGCTGTCCGAGAGCTGCAGGTGATAGCGCTTGGTCGCGTCCTTCATGTAGGCCACGAGCTTGCCGGGATCGAAAGGCTCGGCGGCGGGCTGCCCGGCCGATTCTATCGCGGCTATCTTCTTTCCCATCTCGTCCGCCAGCAGGCGCGAAGGGTCCCCCACGTCGTAGGGCTTGCCCCTGAACGCGGCGCGCATGCCGTCGGTGAACGCCCCGAACTGCTCGTCGGTCCAGCCGATCTCCCCGAAATGGCCGCCCAGGCCCACCGAGGAGCCGAACGCGGAATACGCGGCGAGCGGATAATCCCCCTGCGGCGGGCTCTTCGTCCCGGCATCGATCTCGTCAATCCTGCGGCTCACCTCGGCCGAAAGCCTGTGGGCCGTGGCGTCCATCTCGAAGGGCTTTCCCTCGAACGCGGCGTGCATGCCGTCGATGAACGCACCGAACTGCTCGTCGGTCCACCCGATCTCGCCGAAGTGGCTGGACTGCGCGATCGAGGAGCCGAGCCCGGCGAAGGCCGACATCGGGAACCCAGGGGCGGGCTTCGCCGGGGCGCCGGGCGCCTGCGCGCCTCCGGACGAGGCGGCGGCCAGCGCGGCCGCGACAACGGCGATCTGGAATATCCTGAGGGCTGTGAGTCTCATCATGATGGGGATTCTGCTGGGGGCGCCTTGCGGCCAAACTAGGCCTCGGGCCACCTGAAGCTCCTGAGCTCGACCCTCTTGGCAGGGTCCGTCCCCTCCCTCACGTGGTAGAGGTTGTTTACCTGCAGGCCGGAGACCACCTGCGTGAGGCCGGTGACCGGCCAGAATATCTCGACGCGCCTGACGACCGTGGCCCGCCCGACGCCGATCTCCTGGCGGAGCGTCGTCGACCCGAAGCTTCCCCCGGTGCCCACCGTCCGGTGGATCGCGCGCTCCCCCTCCCCGTCCTGGACGACGACCTTGACGCGCGCCCCGATGGCGGCGCGGTTTGTCCTCACGCCCTCAAGCCTCAGCTTCAGCCAATTGTTCCCGTGGCCGGGGTTCCTGAAGAGCTGGTTGTGGGCGTGGTCGCTCTCGACGGCGCCGCCGACCACCGAGTAGATGTCCTGCGTCCCGCTGTTGTTGATGTCGCCAAAGGCCACCGCGTGGCCCTTCTGCAGCTGGCCGAAGCCCCCGGAGGTCGTCACGTCCTGGAACCGCCTGCCGCCGTCGTTGCGGAACATCCTGTTCGGCACGAGGACCGAGAGGTCCGGGTTGCCGGTGCCGACGTAGAAGTCCAGCCACCCGTCGTTGTCCAGGTCCCCGAAGTTGGCGCCCATGGTGAGCAGCATCTTGTCCACACCGCACTCCCTGCTTGCGTCCGTGAACGTGCCGTCGCCGTTGTTGCGGTAGAGCTTGGCCCTCTGCCCGGAATATGGCAGGCCGATGTAGTCCGCGGCGATGTCCCCCACGTCCTCGATCGCGTACCCGTTCACCAGGAGGTCCGGCCACCCGTCGTTGTTGTAGTCGAAGAACCAGCAGGTGAACGTGCTCGGCGGCTCGGTCACCCCGGCGGCCCCTGCGACGTCCGTGAACCTCCAGGGCGCCCGCGCCGAGGTGTCTGCGCCTGCGGGCCCGTCGTTGCGGAAGAGGATCTTCTGGCCGTCGAGGCGGGAGAGGAAGAGATCCGGGCGGCCGTCGTTGTTGTAGTCCGCGCTCACCACGCCCTTGAAGAAGCCCACCAGGTTGACGCCGTGCTCGGCCGCGCATTCCGTGAACGTCCCATCGCCGTTGTTGCGGAAGAGCTCGCAGGGATTCGGGTCCGCCGGGTCCTTCGACTCGTTCGCGATGAAGAGGTCCAGCCAGCCGTCGTTGTTGTAGTCGAACCAGACCGCCGTCTGCGTCGGGTGAAACCTGAGGAGACCGGCCTCCTCCGTCACGTCGGTGAACGTGAAGTCACCATTGTTGCGCAGGAGCGAGCACGGATACTTGCCCTCGGTGCCGAGCCAGGCGCCCCGGAGCACGAGGACGTCCATGAAGCCGTCATTGTTGTAGTCGCAGTGGATCATGTTCAGCCCGCCCGTCAGGCCGGTGAGCCCGGCCTCCGCGGTGCGCTCGGTGAAGGTGCCGTCCCCATTGTTTCGGAAAAGGCGCAGCTGGCTGTTGACGCCCCAGGACGACACCATGAGGTCGAGGAGGCCGTCGTTGTCGAAATCCTCGAGGACCACGCCCCCGGCAAGTCCGTCGAGGTCGAGCCCCACGCTGGCCGCGATGTCGGGGAAGGCCTTGATGTCGTAATCCGACGCGAAGAGCTTCGGGTCCAGCAGCCACGCCGCGGGCACCTTGCCCGGGTATTCGCCGAGGGTCATGTAGGCTATGTTCAGGAGCCAGCGCGCGCGCAGGTCGCCCGGGTATTTCCCAAGGAGCTCGGTGAGGACCTCCACGGCACCGCGCGAGCCGCGCTGCAGCGTGTGGACGCCCTTGCCCTTTATAGGGAACATGCACGAGTCCGCGTTGTGGTTGGCGCAGCAGTTCTCGAGCTCGCCCATCCGCAGGTAGCATATGGCCTGAAAGGTCAGCCACTCGGGCTCCCGCCGCTCCTCCAGGGGCACCTTGCCGTCGACCATGGACTGCTTCACGATGTCGTACTCCTTGAGCGCCCCGTCAGGCTCGCCGGAATCCAGGAGCTGCCAGGCAAGCTTCATCCTTGTCTGAATGACCTGCTGGGGATCCGTCGCCTGCGCCAGCGCGGCGCGAAGGAGCGCCACCTGCTCCGCGTTGCGGAAGGGGTTGCGCAGGGGATCCGCCTCCCGGGTGATCTTCGCCAGGAGCGCGGCCATCCTGCGGGTGCTCTCGGGCTGCCGGAAGCGGGCGCCCACGGGCGCGTCGCCGGGAGGTTTCGCCCCCGGGGCGCCCGCAGCCTGGGCCAGCAGGCGGGCGGGCAGCGCAAACCCGGCGGCCAGCCCAAGGGACCCCCGTAAGGCGGACCATACAAACGCGCGGCGGCCGATGCCCGGGACGCCGTCCGCCAGCGGGGCACCGAGGCCCTGCTCCCCGGGCGCAGCCCCGGCGGGGCCATCCCGCGAGGAATCCGTCGGAAGCGAGGGGTTGCCCATAGCCCGTGGATATTGCGGGAACGCGGCCGCGGATGAAACCCTTTTCTGGCGGGCAACGGACTCGCGGCCGAGGGATCACGTCCGCCGCGCCCCAGCAAAAAGTCCGGCGGCTTTCGCCGCCGGACTTGAATCTCTTTGCTCTCTCCCGGGCGGGAGACAGCTGCCTCAGCTTAGAAGTCGAACGAGTTCTCGAGCTTCCACTGCATGCCTTCCTGGATGTAGGCCTGGGCGAGGCTGCCATCCGGCTCGTAGGCCGACGGCTGCAGGTGGTCCTTCTCGCCGACGCTCTGCAGGTTGAGCTGGATGCGCCAGTTGACGTTCTTGTAGACCTTTCTCGAGTAGCCGAGCCACATGTCGACGTGTGAGTCCGTCGGGCCGTAGAACGGGTCGTTGACGTTCAGACCGCCATGCGTGACCGAGGCGACCGCCGCGTAGTTCGGGTCCGTGGAGTTCACGTTCACGAAGTTCGGGTCGAACTTGTATCCGAGGATACGGGAGGCCTCCATGCGAAGGCCGCCGCCGATGAACCAGCCCTTGATCGGGCCGCGGTCGAACGTGTACGTGGTGACGAGGTTGAGCCTCCAGGGCGAGACCTCCGGGGCCTCGTGGCCCTGGTCGTTCAGCTCAACGGTCCACGGGGCGACAACGCTGGCATTCCAGTCGGCGCCCAAGGTGCCGCATTGGTTACACCACATGCGGACCTGGCCGCCGGGTCCGTTCATGAATCCGGTCACCTGGCTTATGAAGGCCTGCATGGCCGGGTCGATGTTGCTGTGGGAAGCGTCGACGTGGGTGTAGTTGAGCGTAAGGTTCCAGTTCCTGACGGGCTGGGCCGAAAGCTCGATCTCGATGCCCTTGGACAGGTTGTCGACCGTCGTGACGTGGTCGCCGAAGTTGGAACCGCCGCCCTCGTCGGGGCCGCTCGCATCGTTGACTCCGTCAACAAAGCCCGAGGCGAGGAGCCCCGTGCTCTTGGCAAGCGTGGGGTTGATCGGCGGCGTCAGGTTGTAGCTGTTGAAGAAGTTCGCCGAGAACGGATTGTTGAGCCACGCGTTGACGATGGCCCCTGAGGCCGCGTTGTCCGCGATGTAGGCCGGGCTTCCGATGGCGTGTCCGTCAGCTGCGCCGTAATCCCAGTAGTTGGTGCCCGGGGTCACGCTTGACTGGCCGTTCCCCAGGTTGCCGCGGAGACCGTCCTGGAGCGCCGTCGCCCAGCCGTATCCCCAGATCACGCCGTCAGCCACGAAGTATCCGTTGGAGCCGAGGCCGGCGATCGAGTTGCCGTTCGTGCCGAACAGGGAGGCGTTCTTCACGATCGTCTTGAACCAGTCGACCTTGAGCGAGATCTTGTCGGAGAGGCCCGTGACGACGAAGCCGTATTCCGTGGTCGTTCCGGCGGCGTTCGGGACCGGGTTGCCGTCCATGTCCAGTCGGGCCGCGTCCGGCTTGAAGTTCTCGGAGCGGTTGAAGAGGACGCTGAACGTCATGTCGCCAGGGAGCTTGGACATGATGGCCCTCGGGAAGTGATAGACACCGCCCCAGGTCTTGCTTGTCCCCTGCACGTCCGTCCGGGAGGCCAGGTTGTCGGGATAGCTGAGGGCCACGTAATCCGTGTACTGGTCCTCAGGCGAGTTGGTCTGGTAGTTCGTGATCTTGTCCTTGCGCCAGCCGAGGGACGGCACGAGGTCGCCGCCAAGCAGGTAGCCCTGCCAGGTGATTCCCTCGGACTCATCCGTGTAGCGCGTCCTGCTGGCCGCCGAGACCAGGTCCGGCAGGTCCTGCGGGTTGCTCGCGTAGATGTACTGGATCTGCTCGGCCTGCCAGCCGACGTAGTTCGCCGGGTTCTGGGCCTGCGTGGAGTTGGTGGTCGTTTCTCCGTTGCCGGTGTTCGTATACGAGTACGGGGCGGCCGGGTTCACGTACCCAGGGGCGGTGGGGTCCGTCGGCTTGTTCCACGTCGAGTTGAAGTTGAGCGTCTGCTCGTTCTCCGACGGGGCGATCACGTAGTTCAGGTTGTTCAGGCCCGCACCCGAGGCGCTCGATGCGTTCTTGAGGCTCGGACCGATGTAGGCGAGCCACTCGAAGCTGCGGTTGGATCCGATCCCGGTCCCGGCCGTGGTGTCGGAAGCCTGGGCGTTGTCGACCGTGTAGGCCGGCGTGGTTGCGAACTCCGCGAACTGGTAGGTCGAGGAAATCACGGTGTTCTTCTCGAACAGGGCCGTGAGGTCGCTCTTTCCCAGGAGCCACGTGATCATGCTGTTGCTGAAGAAGTCCGAGCTGCGGAGCTCGCCGGTGGGCGTGATCCGGTAGGTCTGGCGGGTCGTCGTGGTCTGGTAGTTGTTGTCCTCACCGCCCGACGTCGCGTTCGCGACGTAGGGGCGTCCCACGTTCGGGTTCGCCGTGCCGTCCGCGTAGGTCTGGTTGACGTCGACGCCGATGGCGTAGTTCTGGCCCTCGAGGAAGGGCTCGTCGCCCTCCGTGTACTTCTGCTGGTCGTAGGAGACCTCGATGCCGAGGCGGTCGTCGAGGAAGGTCTGGTCAAGCGTCAGGTTGAAGGCGTTCCAGCTCTTCCACTCGTGCTTGTTCGGGCCGTCCAGGAGCTTCTTGTAGAAGTTGAATATGGAGGGATCGGTGATCAGCTTGTCCGTGTAGTACACGCCGCCGGGGATGGCGTTGAAGGGCTCGGTGACGCCGTCAAAGGTGTCGTTTGTCCCCACGTAGTCCGCATAGATGCTGAACGGCGGGATGGCGTCCGGCCTGAAGGTGGTGAGGCCGCCGATGCCGTTGCCGTTGTTGGCAAGGCCGGTGTTGGCCTGGCCCGTGATGATCTTGAAGGGATCGCCGCTGGGGGGAACCGAGCCGGAAAGCGTGTTGACGCTCTGCGGGGTGGCCTCGAAGTAGTTTACGACGTCGGGCCAGTAGACGCGACCCTCGGACCAGCCTCCCGCATTCATCTGGAAGTAGTTCGCCGACTCCGGGCCGCCAGAGGCGCCGGGCGCCGGGCCGCCGGCGGTCGGGTTCGTGAGGCTGAACTGGTTCTCCGTGATCTTGTTGTAGCCGGGGTTCGTCACGCCGCCCACGGTGATCGAGTTCGTGAACCAGGGCGTGATTTCGTCGGCGGGCGGAACGTCGCGGGGGGCGTCAGCCGTGTACGTGCCCCTCTCGAAATTGCCGCGGATGCTCGTGTGGCTGTCCTTGCCGAAGAGCTGGGGATCGAAGCGGAAAGCGCCGTAGTAGCGGGTGGTGTTCTCGAACGCCGGGCTCTGCTCGTACTTCTCGTCGTCCTGCAGCGCCGCCAGGCGGATCGAGAGGATTCCGGGGATGATCTCCTGGTTCAGCATGACCGAGTCGCGCAGCGAGCCGAAACCGTCGACGCGGTTCGTCACGTTGTACGAGTTGTTGAACGAGGCGCCGTCCGTGCTGACATTGATGATGCCGGCCGGGCTGCCCGTACCGAAGAGGATCGAGTTCGGTCCGCGCTGGAGGTCGACGCGGCCCACGTCGAAGGAATCCCACGGGATGTCCGTCAGGAAGTAGTCGCGCGTATTGTCCGCTGAATCGAGTCCGCGAACGCGGGTCGTCGCTGAAACCGTGTTTTCCTGGCTGACCGCTGATCCGGCGGTGCCGCTGAAGTTACCGCGGAGGCCGGCGACTTCCGTGCTGGGCGTGTAGACCAGGAGGTCCTGGGCGTTCTTCGCGCCCGTGTCTTGGAGGAACTGCTCGGTCACGACGGAGAGCGCCGACGCGACGTCGGCGAGGTTCGTCCTGACGCGGGTGCCGGCCAATGTGCTGTTGGCCTTGTAGTTTCCCTTGTCCTCGGAGGCGTCGACAACGAACGGGGAGAGGACGGTCGGCTCTTCGCCGGTCGGGGCCTCCGCTGCCGGTGTCGTCGTGGTCGTCGTCGTTGTGGTTGTATCTGTCGCGGGAGCGGCCGTCTGGGCGACCGCGATTCGTGGCACTACTGCAAAACCAAGCGCTGATGTGACCGTGAGGGCACGAAGCAGTGCAAGAGTACGATTAGCAGGCATGTTTTGGTGTATTAGGGCTTGGGGTTGGGACATTGGCAGACACCCCTTCTCTGGGGAGTAATGTCTGTTCGGGGGGCGAATCGTCAGCTTCTGGGGGTAAATCCAAGGAAAGCTGACGTGTAGACGGGGGGGTTATACCCCATACGGGACCTCGTGGGAATGAGTTTTGTTATACTTAAATTGAGATATTTTGCCAACTTCATTTTTTTTTTGAACGCCTTCACTCCACGCGGCCCCTCAGGTCGGCTGGCAAAAGATCGAGCGAAAGCGCCCTCAAATCCGGGTCCTTGATCTCCATTCCAAGCGCCTTTCGCAGGACCTGGAGCCGGTAGAGAAGAATCGTGCTGATCGAATGGAGCTTCGCCTCGTCAACCTCGGCCAGGCACTGGCGCAGCCTCGGGCGGGCGAGATCCAGGCGCTGGGCCTGCGCGAGCACGACGGCGAGCCCGACCCTCTGGTCCCATTCCAGGTCGCGGTCCGCGCCACCGGAGATGCGCCGAACGAGCTGGTCGACCGACTTGGCAAATGCATCCCTTTCGCCGCAGGCCGTCTCGACCTGCGCCTGGGCCAGCAAGGCCCCCAGGTCCGCGGGGAACCGGCGCAGCGCGGCGCCCGCCTTGGATGCGAGCTCCAACTGCCCCATGTCGGCAAGGTAGACGGCAATGCGGCTCAGCGCCATCGCATCATCCTGCTCCTCAACGACCTCGAGGATGACCACCGACTGCCCCTCAAACCCCTCGATTGCAGGTATAAGGTAGGGAACAGGCGTGAGCCACCGCGGAAGGTTCCACTGGTGAAGCCTCTCAAGGAACGTTCCCGCGACCTGCCCCTCGCCGATCTGCGCGAACGCGTCCATGAAGGGGTCCCACGTCGGGATCAGAATATGGGTCACCCCATGGACGCCGATCAGCTCCTGGGCCTCCTCCGGGGTCGTGGCGCTCGAGATGCGCACCGCGGACTGGAACCCGGCGAGGTCCTCCCAGCCAAAGGTCGCCAGCCCACGGAGGCCGCCGTAATAATAGAGGGCGGACGTCAATTCCGGGGGCGCGAGGACCACCGCGCCCGCGGATCCCACGCGCTTCGCGAGCGAGTAGGACAGGTCGCGCTCGACGAGCCCGACGACCTCGGTCTCGCTCAGGCCCTTGTTGGCGCCGACCTCCCGGGACGGCCACAGCTGGAAGGCGCCGGGCAGGAGAACGACCGCTGCAAAGGCTGCCGTGAGGCCCGAGACCCAGCGGGGAACCGGCGCCGTAGCAAGGGGCGCCGCCGCGGCAACAAGGAGGGCGAGAAGCGCCGCGTCCACGCCGTTCCACCAGCTGATCTGCCGGATTCCGAGCAGGGCCGCGACGAGCACCGGGCCGAGCGCGAGAGCGACCGGGATTCGGATCCCGGCGTCCATCCTCTTGAGCATGAGGAGGAGCACCGAGGGTATCACGACCAGGAGCGGGATCAGCGTGGCCTGCACCCGGAAAGTGAGCCCGTTCTGCAGAAGCCATGCCCAGAGGTTCGCCGCCGATGCGCTCTGTGGGAGCAGGGACAGCCTCATTGTCGGCAGCTCTATCGCGAGGAGCCCGAGGTTGTGACCTATCCACATCGCCGCGGGAAGGGATCCAAGGGCGGCCGCGGCGAGAATCCAGGCGGCGGCGCCCTTCAGGCTCCGTTTCCGCCTCTCGCCACTGATCCATTCGGTCGTCCTGGCCAGGAGCTCGGCGCCCCCCAGCCATGCCACGCCGAAGACGGGGTGGATGGCGCGCAGCTCCCAGTTGCCCATGTCGGAGGGGAAAAACTCGAGCAGGTATGTGGCGAGGCACGTCACCGCGCCCGCAAATCCCCAGGTCCTCCAGGGAAGGTTCACGCGATCCTCGTTGGGTTCGGCCCGCGCCCGGGAACGCGCGATCCATGCGGCGAAGAGCCCGCCCAGGGCGACGCCGAACAGGATCGGCAGCTGGCGCGGAACGCTGACCCACATGCCGACGCCCCCCGCGATGCCTCCGGCGAGAAACCAGCGGCGGCGCTCGGCCGCGCCCCGGGCGCAGGCGCCGGCCACGAGCGGCAGGATGCTCCAGACGGTGCAGACCGCGATCAGCGCATGGTCGTCGGGCACGCCCGGCAGGAACTCCGCGCCGAGGGGAAAGAGCGTCGCCAGGGCGACCGACAGGAGGGCGGCCGCCCAGGCGCCGAATCGCCTGGCGGCGAAGGCGATCGTCATCGCCCCGAACACCACGAGGAGCAGCGGGTCGGCGTAGAGCGCCGACCATTCGATCGCGGGGCCGGCGTGGGAGCCCGTGACAACGTGGTGGCAGAGGGCAACGAGGGCGAGCCACCACCGGTAGGGGCACGAGGCGTACACCTCGCGGCCCGAAAGCGCGTTCTCATAGTCGATGTGGCGCACGCGCCATTGCCGGAGCGCGAACATCTGCCGGGTCTGGGAGAGCCATTCGAAGCTTTCGGTGTGCTGGCCGGGGACAATCAGGCGCGGCTGCCACGGTTTGCGCTCCCCTGCCGCGTCCGGGGCCGCCGACGCGGGCTTTCCCGCGAGCTCGGTCACGTATTCGATCCTGCGGACGCGCAGCGCCGTCACCCAGACCACGAACGCCAGCGCAAGGAGCGGAAATACAAGCCACGCGCGCCGGTTGATCCGCGCTGGGTTGCTCACTTGGGTCGTCGCATTGGCCACACGTCTCGGGATCGCGCATGCAAGCGCACCGAGAGGAATTAGCAAGAAAAGTCCGGATCGGGCGCCCCTACAATACGTTCCCCTTGACTACCCGAATGCGGCTTCGTCCCATAGCCCCTTTCCATGCGAGCCGCCCTAATCTGCAGGAGAGGGAATGCGGGCTCCGCGGCGGGGAAGAAGCTGCGCCGCGCGGTCCTGACCCTCGCCCTGTCCGCGGTGTCGGCGGCAGGCGCGCCGGAGCCCTCGGGCGCCATCAGCTCGACCCCTCTCGCCGCGCACCCTTTTGCGCGGGGCAAGACCCTGTTCACGCTCCTCTCCCCCGACCAGACGGGGGTGCGGACCTCCAATCCCTATGACGACCCACGGATGTGGGGGGACCTGTACCAGGAGTTCGAGGGCGGCTCGATCGGGACCGGCGTGGCGATCGGGGACTATGACGGCGACGGCCGCCCGGACATCTTCGTCGTCACGAAGACAAAGGGCTGCAGGCTCTTCCGCAACCTCGGAGGGTACAAGTTCGAGGACGTGACGCAGAAGGCGGGCGTCGGCGCCGAGGCGGGCGTGTGGAATGTCGGCGCGACGTTCGTCGACATAAACAACAACGGCCTTCTCGACATATATGTCTGCCGCTTCAACGCTCCGAACCTGCTCTATATAAACCAGGGCGACGGGACGTTCAGGGAGATGGCCCACGCCTACGGCCTCGACGTCAAGGACTCGAGCGTCATGGCGGCCTTCAGCGACTACGACCGCGACGGCTGGCTCGACGTCTACATAACGACCAACATGCTGGACAACGCGGCGCACCCCGGGGGCCAGCGTGGCTATCTTTTCCATAACAATCGGAACGGCACGTTCACGAACGTGACGGAGCAGGCCGGGATCAAGGGCGAGTCGCAGAGCCATTCCGCGACATGGTGGGACTATGACAACGACGGCTGGCCCGACCTCTACGTCGCGAACGACTACGGGCTCCCGGACAGGCTCTACCACAACAACCGGGACGGCACGTTCACCGACGTCCTTGGCCAGGTGCTGCCCCACACGTCGTTCTACTCGATGGGATCGGACCAGGGCGACGTGAACAACAACGGGCTCATCGACCTCATGGTCGCCGACATGGCCGCGACGACCCACCAGAAGGACCAGAACTCGATCGCCGAGTCGCGGGAGAAGGACGAGGAGGATGACAACTCGAACGGCGGGATGAAGCTCCACCGGAGCGCCCTCCTGCTGAACACGGGGACCGGGCGGGCCATGGAGGCGGCCTACCTTGCGGGCATCGCCGCCTCGAACTGGACGTGGAGCGTGCGCTTCGAGGACCTGGACAACGATGGCCACCTCGACCTCTTCATCACGAACGGCTTCAACCGGGACCCCAATCCCGACGTCAACGCGAGCGCGATCCACACCGAGAACCCCGCGGACAGGATCAAGGTGCTCTTCAACAGCCCGGTGCTGGTCGAGACCCACCTCGCCTTCCGCAACCTGGGCGACCTCCAGTTCGAGAGCGTCGGGCCGGCCTGGGGCCTCGACCAGAAGGGCGTGGCCTTCGGGGCGGCTTTCGGCGACCTCTCCGGCGACGGCAACCTCGACATCGTCTACTCCAACTACGAGGCCGGCGTCACCGTGCTGCGCAACGACTGCGACACGGGCCACGTCGTCAATATCGACCTGCGGGGTACGGTCTCGAACCGCTTCGGCGTGGGCGCCACCGTGAGGGTCGAGAGCGCCCTGGGGCTGCAGGCCCGCCAGCTGTCGCTCGCGCGAGGGTACCTTTCCAGCAGCGAGCCCATGCTGCATTTCGGCCTGGGCGCCGATACGGTTGTCCGGCGCATGGTCGTCACATGGCCGAGCGGCCACGTCCAGACGTTCGAGAACCTGGCGGTCGACCGGCGCTACACGGTCACCGAGCCGTCGCAGCCGATCGCGATCCCGCCGGCGCCCCCGGCCCCGCGCACCCAGTTCGGGGAGGTGGGTGGCGCGCTCGGATTCGCGGTGGCCTCCCGCGAGGAGGTGCTGGACGAGACCTACGTGCAGAAGGTGATCCCCGTCCGCCTCAACAGGCGCGGCCCCGGCCTCGCCGTCGGCGACCTTTCCGGCAACGGGAGGGACGACGCCGTCATCGGCGGGACGACCCTCGACGCCTTGCGGGTCCTCAGGTCCGCGCCAGGGGGGCGGTTCCTCGCCTCCGACGCGCCGTCGCTCACCCCGAGGGCCGCGGACGACGGTCCGCTGCTCCTCCTCGACGCGACGGGGAACGGGAGGGAGGACCTGCTCGTGACCAAGGGCGGCAACTCGCTTCCCGACGGCTCGCAGGACTACCAGCCCGGGCTCTTCCTGAACGACGGCCACGGCGGGTTCCGCCCGGCGCCGGACGACGCCCTGCCGCAGCTGCGCGTGAACGCGGGCGCCGTCGCCGCGGCCGACTTCGACCACAGCGGCCGACTCGGGGTGTTCATCGGCGGGCGCCTGCTCCCGGGGCGCTACCCGAACGCCCCGAGGAGCGCGCTACTGGCCAACCGTGGAGGCAGGTTCGAGGACGTGACGGACGCGCTGGCCCCGGGCCTCGGCAACGTCGGCATGGTGACGTCGGCCCTCTGGAGCGACGTCGACGGCGACGGCTGGCCCGACCTCCTCGTGACGCTCGAATGGGGCAACGTGAGGTATTTCCACAACAACCAGGGGAAGGGTTTCGAGGACTGGACCGAGAGGGCGGGCTTCGCCTCCGCCGGGACGGGCTGGTGGACCTCGATAGCGGCGGCGGACTTCAACGGCGACGGCCGCCCCGACTTCGTAGTCGGCAACGCCGGGCTCAACACGCAGTACCACGCGGACCCGTCCCACCCCGCGCTGCTCTACTCCGGTGACTTCAGGGGCAACGGCTCGAACCAGCTCATCGAGGCGTACTACGAGGGGGACCAGATCTATCCCTGGCGCAGCAGGAAGGGCCTGGCCGCGGCGGTCCCGTCAATCCTGAGGCGCTTCACGCGCAACGCCTACTACATGCGGGCCACGCTGGGTGAGATCGTCGGCGAGGAAAGGCTGGCCAAAGCCTCGCGGTTCGCCGCCACCGAGCTGCGCAGCGGCGTCCTCATGAGCCAGCAGGACGGCACCTACCGCTTCGAGCCGCTGCCGCGGATAGCCCAGATCTCGTGCATCCAGGGCCTGGCCGCGGGCGATTTCTCCGGCGGCGGCCACGCCGACATCTTCGCCGTGCAGAATTCCTACGCGCCCATCCGCGCGGACGGGCGCAACGACGGCGGGCTTGGCCAGCTCCTCCTCGGCGACGGCCACGGTCACTTCACCGCGGTGCCCCCAGGGGAGAGCGGCCTCGTCGTGCCCGGCGACGCCAAGGCGCTTGCCGTGGCCGACCTCGGCCGCGACGGCTGGCCGGGCTTCCTCGTCACGCGCAACAACGCCGCGGCACTCGCCTTCAGGAACGGCGGCGTTCCCGGCCGCAGGTCCTTCGGCATCCGCCTCAGCGGCCCTGCCGGGAATCCGACGGGCGTCGGCGCGCGGATCACGGTCGAATTGTCCGACGGATCGTCGAGGTCGTGCGAGGTCTTCGCGGGCTCGGGCTACTACAGCCAGTCGTCCCCCGAGTGCTTCTTCGGCTATCCCGACGGGAACCCGCCCCGCAGGATCTCGGTGCGCTGGCTGTCGGGGGCGACGACGGAGCACGCCTACCCGCCGGGCGCCGCGACGCTGGTCCTCCCGGCGACGGCGCCGTGAGGCAGACGCCCCTTGACTAAGCCGGCCAAGGTTCCTCCGATCGGCCCTCCCACGATGCCTGACGCAAAGAGCAGCAAGCGCCCCGGCGCGCGTTCCGCGGCACGGGCCCTCCTCCGGATTGGACTCGCCGCCTCGGCCCTCCTCGCCGGTGGGCGGGCTCGGGCCGACGACGCCGGGAGCATAGCCGGCAGGCCCCTCGCGCCGCGGCCGTTCCCGAGGGGCAAGACCATGTACGTCGAGCTCGCGGCCGAGGACACGGGCGTGAAGACGGACAACAAGTACGACGACCCGAGGATGAAGGGGGACCTCTACCAGGAGTTCGAGACGTCATCCGTCGGCACGGGGATCGCGATCGGCGACTACGACGGCGACGGGCTGCCGGACATCTTCGTCGTCAGCAAGACGGGACGATGCTGGCTCTTCCGCAACCTCGGCGGGTACAAGTTCGAGGACGTGACGGAGAAGGCGGGGGTCGGGGGGACCCCGGGCGTCTGGACCCAGGGGGCGACCTTCGTCGACATCAACAACAGCGGCCGCCTCGACATCTACGTCTGCCGCTACAACGCCCCCAACCTCCTCTACATCAACCAGGGCGACGGGACGTTCAAGGAGATGGCCCACGAGTACGGCCTCGACGTCGTCGACTCGAGCGTCATGGCGGCCTTCAGCGACTACGACCGCAACGGCTGGCTCGACCTCTACATCGCGACGAACATCCTCAACATCACGACCCGCCCGAACGGCCAGCGCGGCATCCTCCTGCACAACAACCGAAACGGGACGTTCACGAACGTGACCCAGGGCTCCGGCATCACGGGCGAGTCGCAGAGCCATTCGGCGACGTGGTGGGATTATGACAACGACGGGTGGCCCGACCTCTACGTCGCGAACGACTACGGCTTTCCCGACAGGCTCTTCCACAACAACCGGGACGGGACCTTCACTGACGTCCTGAGCCGCGTGCTGCCCCACACGTCGTTCTCCTCGATGGGCTCCGACCTGGGCGACGTGAACAACGACGGCTACATCGACTTCCTCGTGGCGGACATGGCCGCGACCTCCCACCAGCGGGACCAGCACCTGATCGCCGATGCGCGGGGACGCGACCAGGAATCGGAGGTGACACCGGGGGCCGCGCCGAAGTACCACCGGAACGCCCTCCTCCTGAACACCGGCACGGGCTACTTCCGGGAGGGCGCCTTCCTCGCCGGGATCGCCGCGACGGACTGGACGTGGTCAGTGCGCCTCGAGGACCTCGACAACGACGGGCGCCTCGACCTCTTCGTGACAAACGGGTTCCCGCGCGACCCGGGCGCCGATGTCGTCCAGCGGGTCATGCGCGCCGAGACGCCGGCGGAGCGGATCCGCATCATGTACGAGAGCCCGCCCCAGAAGGAGGTGCACCTGGCCCTGCGCAACATGGGGGACCTGGAGTTCAGGAATGTGAGCGCGGAATGGGGCGTCGACAAGAAGGGTGTCAGCTTCGGCGCCGCGGTCGGGGACCTCTCCGGCGACGGCAACCTCGACATCGTCTACTCGAATTTCCACAGCGGCGTCACCCTGCTGCGCAACGACTGCGACTCTGGCCACGTCGTGAACGTCTACCTCCACGGGACCGTCTCCAACCGCTACGGCGTCGGCGCGACCGTGAGGGTCGAGAGCGCCCTGGGCCTGCAGGTGCGCCAGCTCACCCTGGCGCGCGGCTACATGTCGAGCAGCGAGCCGATGCTGCACTTCGGCCTGGGCGCCGACTCGGCCATCCGGCGCATGGTCGTCACCTGGCCGAGCGGGCACGTCCAGACCTTCGAGAACCTCGCCGTCGACCAGCGCTACACCGTCACGGAGCCCTCGTCGCGGATCCCCATTCCCCCGGACCCCGCCCCGCCGCCGGCGCAATTCGCCGAGGTGAGCCGGGACGCCGGCCTCTCGCTAAACTCGCGCGAGGAGGACGTGGATGAGGCGAACGTGCAGCGCCTCCTTCCCTTCCGCCAGAACCCGCACGGCCCGGGGCTCGCGGTGGGCGACGTGTTCGGCAACGGGCGCGACGACGTCGTCGTCGGCGGCACGACCCAGGATTCCCTGCGCATCCTTCACGCGTCGGCCTCGGGGCAGTTCATGGCGGCGGATGCGTCGTCGATCCCGACCGGCACGACGGTCGACGACGGCCCCGTGCTCCTGTTCGACTCCTCGGGGACCGGGAGGGAGGACCTGCTGGTCACTAAGGGCGGCAACTCGCTGCCGGCCGGCTCCCAGGAGTACCAGCCGAGGCTCTTCCTCAACGACGGCCACGGCGCCTTCAGGCCGGCGCCCGACGACGCGCTCCCCCCGATGCCCGTGAGCGTGGGAGCCGTCGCAGCGGCCGACTTCGACCACAGCGGGCGCCTGGGCCTCTTCATCGGGGGGCGCGTCCAGCCCGGCGAGTACCCCCTCCCGCCGCAGAGCGCGCTCCTGGCCAACCGCGGCGGCAGGTTTGAGGACGTGACCGACAGCCTCGCGCCGGGCCTGCGCGGGGTCGGGATGGTCACCTCCGCCCTCTGGACCGACGTCGACGGGGACGGCTGGCCCGACCTCCTGCTCGCGGTCGATTGGGGCCAGGTCAAATATTTCCACAACAGCCAGGGGAAGGGCTTCGAGGACTGGACCGAGAGGGCAGGCTTCGCGTCGGCGGGCACGGGTTGGTGGACCTCGATCGCGGCCACGGACTTCAACGGCGACGGGCGGATCGACTACGTCGTCGGCAACCTCGGCCTGAACACGCATTTCCGCGCCGACCCGGCCCATCCCGCCCTCCTCTTCTCCGGCGACTTCAAGGGCAGCGGCACGCAGCTGATCGAGGCCTACTACGAGGGGGACAAGCTCTACCCATGGCGCAGCCGAAACGAGATGGGCGCCGTCCTGCCCTCGGTCCTCAGGCGCTACCCCACGTTTGATTCCTACGGCAGGGCCACGCTCGGCGAGATCGTCGGGGAGGACAAGCTGGCCAGGGCCCGCCGCTTCGCGGCGACGGAGCTGCGCAGCGGTGTGTTCCTGAGCCAGCCCGACGGGACCTACCGCTTCGAGCCCCTTCCCCGCATCGCGCAGATCTCCCCCTTACAGGGGATGGTCGCCGGGGACTTCTGCGGCGACGGGCACGCCGGAATCTACGCCGTGCAGAACTCGTTCGCCCCGGTCACGGCGATTGGGCGTTTCGACGGGGGCCTGAGCCAGCTGCTGCGCGGCGACGGTCACGGGCATTTCACGCCGGTGGCGCCGGTCGAGAGCGGGCTGGTCGTGCCCGGCGACGCCAAGGCCCTCGCGCTCATCGACATCTCCCAGGACGGCTGGCCCGGCTTCCTCGTGACGCGAAACGGCGGCACGACGCTCGCGTTCCGGAACGCGGGCGTGGCCGGCCACAGGCCGCTGCGCATCCAGTTGCGCGGCGCGCCGGGCAACCCGACGGGGGTCGGCGCCCGGATCACCGTGGAATTCGCCGGCGGCTCCTTCGAGACGAGCGAGGTCTACGCGGGCTCGGGCTACTATAGCCAGTCGGCGCCGGCGTGCTACTTCGGCTACCCCGAGGGCAGCCCGCCAAAGACGATAAGGGTCAGGTGGCCCTCGGGGCAGACGTCCGAGCACCCCTTCCCCGCGGGCGCGACCAACCTCACGCTTTCGGCGCCCTGATCCCGCCGCCGAGGAGCGCCCGGTTGGCGCGGATGAGCGCGAGGCGCTGGTCGACGGCCCGCCTCGTGGTCAGCGCGTCCTCGGGAGTGTGGAGGCACCAGTCGACCAGCCTGCCGACCGTGGTCCGGGCCACGTAGCAGCGCGTGTCGGAGCCGCCGTAGTATATGAGGACGGTCCCCGCATTGTCCCCCAGCTCAACCCACCCGTTCGTGAACGTGACGTTGGAGACGTCGCCGAAGCCCTCGCCCCCGTAGGGGGCGAGGAAATGGCCCCCCGGCCTCGCGATGACCCTCGATGGGTCCTCGATCGAGGTCATGAACATGTAGAGGACGTACCGCAGGCCCGCCGCGCAGGCCCGCACGCCGTGGGCGAGGTGCAGCCAGCCGGCATCGGTCCTGATCGGGGCCGGCCCCTGGCCGTTCTTCACCTCCTTGATCGTGTGGTAGGCGCGGCCGTCGATGATCGTCTCGGGCCCCGTCACGCCCGTCGTGATGTCGTCGCAGAGCGTCCAGCCTATGCCTCCGCCGGAGCCGACGTCGATGAACCCGTCCATGGGGCGCGTGTAGAGGGCGTACTTTCCCCCGACAAACTCCGGGTGGAGCACCACGTTTCGCTGCTGCGATGCGGGGGTCCGCAGGTTGGGGAGGCGCTCCCATTTGCGGAAGTCGCGCGTGCGCACGACACCGGCGACGGCCAAGGCGCTCGACAGGTCGCCCGCCTTCGCGGCGGGATCCTTCGCCTCGGAGCAGAAGACCCCGTAGATCCAGCCGTCCTCGTGGAACGTGACCCGCATGTCGTAGACGTTCGTCTCGGGCCTCATCTCCGGCAGGTCGACCGGCTCGTCCCAGAAGCGCCAGTTGTCGACCCCGTTGGGGCTCTCGGCGATGGCGAAGAGGCTCTTGCGGTCGTAGCCCTCGAAGCGGACGACCATGTGGACCTTCCCGCGCCAGAGGAAGGCGCCCGGGTTCAGCGTGGCGTTGACGCCGAGGCGCTCCATGAGGAAGGGGTTGGTCCTCGGGTTCAGGTCGAAGCGCCACTCGATCGGGGCGTGGCGGAACGTGATCGCGGGATTCACGAAACGCTCGAACACGCCGTTGTCCCAGTTCCGGTCGACCGGGTTCCTGCACGAGAGGAAAACCTCGTGCTCCCTGCGCAGCTTCCGGAGCCTTGCGGCCCATTCGCGGGGGGCCCCGGCGGGTATGCCGGGGGCGCTTTTCCTGGGCGAGGCTTCCCGGGCCTTCGCACGGGCCTGGGTCTTGGGCTTCTTTTTCATAATGGGGGTGTTCCTTTGGGCCGGCTCGGGAGCTCGCGGAGGCGCCGGGAGGCCTCCAGGCCGGTGCGTCCGTTGTGGTAGGGACACTTCCAGAAGCTTACCTTGAGCTCGTTGTCGAGCACGCGTCCGTCCCGGGTGACGCCCCGGAACCATTCGCCGGACCGCCGATCAACGAGGCGGAGCTCGATGAAATCCCACGTGCGCAGGGCCGCGTCCAGGAACCGCTCCTGCCCCGACAGCTGGTAGGCGTTCAGGAAGCCGACCACGGCCTCCGCCTGCGGCCACCATTCCTTGTTGGTGTCCGTGAGGCCGCCCGGCCGCCCCTGGTTGAAGACACCTCCGTCCGCGTCGACACCCTCGGCCAGCGTCGCCTCGGCAATCCTGATGGCGAGCGGGCGGATCTTTGCCGAGAGCCCGGCATCATCGAGGACGTCGGCGGCCCACGTGAGGAGCCAGGCTGCCTCGATGTCGTGGCCGTAGGAGATCCTGTCGGAGCGCGGGGCCCAGTCCTCGGCGAAGAAGAGCCCGAGGTGCCCGGTGGCGGGGTTGACGATCCGCGTGATCATGATGTCGACCAGCTCCCGAAGCGCCTGGCGCAGGCCCCTGTCGGGCCACGCCAGAATCAGTCGCGTGTAGGCCTCCATGATGTGGAGGTGCGTGTTCTGCGACTTCGGCTCGTTGAGGTCGACATTGCTCAGGCGCATGTCGGCGATGGGCTCCCATGCGCGGCCGAAGGCCTCGAGGTAGCCGCCGTGGCGCGCCCTGGCGTGCTTCTCAATGAGCCGGTATGCGGCGATCGCCCGCTCCAGGGGCTCCACCAGCCCGGTCGCGGCGTGGAACTCGGTGAGCGCGTAGATCGCGAAGGCCTGGCCGTACACCTGCTTGCGGTCGCGCAGGACCGTGCCCTCGGCCGAGATGGACCACCAGTAGCCGCCGTTCTCGGCGTCGTGGAAATGATGGGCCAGGTCGTTGCAGGCGTGATCCGCCATCGCCAGGTAGGCCGGATCGCGGTAGCGCGAGTACGCGGCGGAAAAGGTCCAGAGGATGCGCGAGGTGAGGAGCGCGCCCCGCTCGGCCGCGCGGTCGGCGGCCAGGTCGTTCGTCAGGGAGCCGAAGAACCCGGCGTTGCCAGGGTTGACGACGTGCCCGATCCAGAAGGGCAGGATGTTCCCGCGCAGGTCGGCCTCGATTCGCCGGGAGTAGTCGGAAGCGGCGTCTGGGCTCATCTCGGTCCGGCTGCGTTCTCCCGGGAAGCAGGCCGTTGAAAACGGGCCTGGAGGCGTTTGCGGCGGGTCGTCATCGCTGCGCCTGGATCATCTCCAGCACCCTCAGGACCGAGGGATCCCCCGGCCGCAGCTGCAGCACCTTCTGGTATTCGGAAATCGCCTCATCCCTGCGCCCCAGCTGCAGGAGGGCGGCGCCGCGCGCGAAATGCGCCTGCGCAAAGTCGGGCTTCACCCGGATCGCCGACTCGATGTACGCAATGCCCTCGCCCGGCCGGCCCATCCTGCAGAGGATCATGCCGAGGTTGTTGCTCGCCTCCGCCAGGTTGGGCTGGATCTCCAGCGCCTGCCGGTAGTGCTGGACCGCCTCCTCCGCCCGGCCGCCCTGGATGAGGGCATTGGCCAGATAGAAGTGCGCGTCAGCGTAATCGGGCTTGAGCCGCAGGGCCTCCCGGTACTGTGCGATGGCCTCGTCCTGCCGCCCGGGAACGGCCGACAAGGCGAGGCCGAGGTTCGTGTGCGTCTCTGCCATGTCGGGCCTCAGGCGGAGGGCCTCGTTGTACTGCCCGACGGCGTCATCCAGCCGGCCGCCGATCCTCGAATACGCGAGGCCGAGATTGTTGTGCGCCTCGGCGTAGTCGGGCCTCAGGCGAATCGCCTCCTCGAACTCGGCCACGGCCTCCTGCGCCCGGTCCATCGACGCGAGCGTGTTCGCCAGGTTGAAATGGGCCTCGACGTAACCCGGGCGTGTCCTAAGCGCCTCGCGATACTGCGCGATCGCCTCGTCCCTCCTCCCCACCGAGCTCAGCGCATTCGCGAGGTTGTATCGGGCGTCGACAAACTCCGGCTTGAGGCTCAACGCGGCCTCGTACTGCGCCACCGCGTCGGAGGTTCGGCCCGGCATCTTGGAGTAGGCGCTTCCCAGGTTGTTGTGCGCCTCGGCGAAATTTGGATTCAGGCGGAGGGCCTCGTTGTATTCCGCGATCGCGTCGTTGAGCCGGCCCGGCGTCGCCTCCAGCTCGACACCCAGGTTGTCGTGCGCCAGCCAAGAGCCGGGATTGAGGGCGATATTGTCCAGGTACAGGGTATGGTCGTCGTGGAACATGCGGCAATGGCTCCACGTCATGGAGCCGAGGATAATCGAGAGCGCGAGGACCGCGGCCCAGCCGGCAGAGGCCGCCCAGGGAAAGCGCATCCTGGCAAAATGCCAGGCGGCGGCCGCCCCCGCGGCGGCCAGCGCAATGGGCCCAAGGTCGGCAAGGTACTGCCAGTGGTCCCACACCCACGAATAACGCGCCCCGTAGAGGTTCACGAATCCGAGCACCGGAAACAGCGAGCCGACAAAGAAAAGGAATGCGGCCAGGGGACCCCGCGTCCTTCCCCGGAGGAGCCAAAGCAACGCGGCCACCCCTAATAAGCCCAGCGGGAAGATCCATTGCCACCAAACCGCCGCATCCACGGACCAGCGGGGATAGATGAAGTCGAGGTTCGCGGGCCACGCGAGGTTGCCGAGATAGAACCAAACCGCGCGGCCCGCGACGAGCGGCCTCCCGATAATGGGCAGGTCGAAATCAGCGCCCTGCGCTCCCCCGTAGACCCGCTCGACCCAGCTGCTGAATTTGCCTGCGGCCGCCCCAAGCGCGAGCCACGGCGCAAGGGGAAGGATGTCGCGCCGCCAATCCAGCCTCCCCCGCTTCCACCAGACCACGACCAGTAGGGCTGCGGGAAGGGTCGCCGTGACGGTCTTGCACAACAGGGACAGCGCGAACAGCGCGGCCGCCAGCGCATAGCTCTTGGCGCTCCGCGTGTCGGCAAATTCCAGGTAGGCGAGCGTGGAGCCAAGGTAGAAAGCCAGCGAGAGCGTGTTTTTCTGCTCTGAGATCCACGCCACTGATTCGACATGGACCGGGTGCAGCGCGAAGAGGAGCGCCGCCAGCAGCCAAGCCCCCGCATAGGGCGATTTGTCCCGGCCGCCTTCCAGCAGCCGCCGCACAATCAGGCCGAAGAGCACCGCCGAGCCGGCATGGAGCAGCAGCGTGACGATGTGATATCCCAGCGGGTTGTCCCCAAAAAGCCCGTGCTGCAGCCAAAACGCGGTGTGCAGGAGGGGGTAATACTGCTGGGTGGCCCCGACATCGGTCCATATGCGGGCCAGTCCGCCGAGCGAGCGCAGCGCCGGGGCCGTGACGTAGTCGCTGTCATTCCAGATGAACCTGCCGGAAAGGGACGGCCAGTAGGCCAGCACCGTCGCCGCGATAACCGCCGCGCCGGCCCCGAGGGTCCGAAGGCATCTGGGGTATGCGCCCGCGGTCTCAGGTGGGGTTACATTCGCCACTTTCGAACAGGAGCAAACCTTCATAAGGCCCGCAACCACCTTATCGCGGGAATGACTTGACGAGAGTGGCAATACTCAGAATCGAACCCGCGGCGATCGACGGCCTAATGACCTTAAGCTCTAGCATGCGCTTCAAAAGAAATTTCGGGGGCGTAGAATTGCGCCGAGCCATTCATTCCAATGCTTGCATGCGGCAATGCGGCAATACAGCATTGCGTCATGGCAACAACTCTTCCCGTGAGCAAACGCGGAGCACTCACGCTTCCGCCAGCGATGCGCCGCCGCCTCGGGCTCGACCGATTGTCTAGCCCAATGGTGATCGTTGAAGAGTGCGAAGGGGGGCTTTTCCTGCAGCCTGCCACCGCTGTTCCGATGCGTGATATTCCAAAGGAAACCATCGAGCGCTGGATCGCACGGGACGAGGCTGACATGGCGGATTTCGCGAGCGCCGGTAAGCGCAAGCGGAAGTGAAGCTGTTCATAGACACGAGCGTCCTATTGGCAGCAGCCGGCTCAGAAAAAGGGGCATCCCGTTTCGTTTTGAGCAGGCGGCCATCCGCGGATGGGTGCTCATAACAACCCATCATTGCCTTGAGGAAGCTCGACGTAACGCCGCCAAGATCGGGCGCAAGGCTTCCGCGACCTTGCGCGAGTCCATGGTTCCGAAGCTCGCCTTTGTGCCGACCGAACTCGCCTTCGACAAAGTCCTCGTGTTTCCCAAGGCCAAGGACCGCCCCATTCTGCTTTCGGCGCTTGGGGCTGAATCCGACTTCCTACTCGCTTTGGATGAAGGAGACTTCCAAAAAGTGATTGGATCGAATGTTTATGGCATGGGAGTCAGCACGCGCGGGCTTTTTTTGTTCTCTGAACGAAAAGCCGGGCGCATTTGATCGAGCCTCCGACCTTCCGAAGAGATTTCGGCAATCGTTGGCGACATCTCGAAACCTCGACGTTCATCGGCGATCAAATCTTCAGCTAGGCGGCCGCCTGCGAGGGATACGCCGTCAATCGTGCAGCGACTGCTGGAGCGTCGCCCATTGGGCGTCGTCGTCGGGCACGGGCCCGGTGAGCGCGTCGGTCACGTCCTTGCCAGTCAGGCGCCAAACGAGGATGGCGTGGCCGACGAAGGCGTCGGGCGGCCGTGTCTCCGGCCGGCGAAGCCACGCGCAGAGGCGGGCCAGGCGCAGCTCGACGAAGGGGGCGTACAGCCTCGCGTAGGCCTTCTCACGCTCGGGAGAGGGAAGGCCCGAGGCGTAGTCGATCAGCCTGCTGGCATTGCGGTAGCTCGCCTCGTACCCGCTGTTCCACGGCCCGTCGGCGTACGTCACACCCTCGAGGACGGAGGCGCTGATGGCATAGTATCCCGCGGAAAGGCCGAGCACCCGGGAGTCGGCGCCTATCGCCGTGTAGAGGCTCTGGCACGCGATGCCCCGGTACTCCAGCAGGTCCCTTCCCCTGTAGCCAACGAACACCGGAACCGCGTTCCCCGGGTCGTGCACCTGAAGCCAGTGCTTGAGCTGCGGCAGGCCAAGGCCCCAGTCCTCGGAGCCGTCCGTCAGGTCGCGGTACCCGTTTCCCATGCCGCCTCCGAGCACGTTCACGTAGGCCAGATAGTCGGGCCGCGCATAGAATGACGTGGCGGCGAAGCAGGCCACCGCGGCCCCGGCTGCGAAACGCGGCCAGCGGCTGCCGGTGACGCCGAGCGCGGCCGCGCCCGAGAGGACGTAGAGCGCCGGGTAGATCGCGAGGATGTGCCGGTGGCCGATGTCCACGTGCTGCAGCGAGGCCGCCGTCATGACGACCACGATCAGCACCCACCAAGGGGCGGAGCAGTAGAGAAGGCTTCTCCTGCCCGGATCGCGCACCCAGCACCAGGCGGCCAGGGCGAGGATCGCGAACAGGGCGAGCGGCGTCTTGATGGCGAAGGCGTAGGGGAAGAAGGTGTGCCAGCCCGCGTAGCTCCAGTGGCCGCGCATGAAGGCCAGGCGCTTCTGGTTGAAGAGGAGCATCGTGTTTGCGCCCCGGACGTAGGCCTCGGGCAGAAGGCGATGCTCCCGGACGAAGTCGAGGGACTCCTGCACGATCGGCGCCAGGGGATGGGGGTCCGCGGGGGCCGGCGTCCATGCGAGGCTCGTGTCGGTGGGGATGGAACTCCCCGAAAAGCGGAACTCGAAGTTGGCCCAGACAATGGCGACCGCCGCGGCCGCGTGGAAGGCGCACAGGCCGGCGGCGGCGGCGAACTGGGACAACCGGCGCGAAAGGACCCGGGGGGGCTGGAAAAGCTCCACGCTCATGGGCTCGTTCCCCACGAGGCGCAGGACGACGAGAATCAAGGCGACCGGGAGGATCAGGACGGCCGTGAGTTTCGCGAGGAAGAGCAGGCCCGCCACCCCGGCGCTCAGGAGCAGCGTGCCCCAGGTGATCCGGTGCAGGAGCCTCCATGCCAGGAAAGCGGATGCCGAGAGCGTGAGGGCCAGCGACATGTCCGTCGTCACCATCGCCGCGTGGGCGAGAATGACCGGACAGAGCGCGTAGAGGAGGAGCGAGAGTAGGCCGCCAATCGGGCCGAACAGGCCGCGCGAGGCGATGAAGACGAGGAGACCGAGGGCGGCGGACAGGAGAACGGCCATGCAGCGGCCGAGGAAAAGCATCCGGTCCGCCTCGTTGCCCGATTCAAAGAGGAACTCGCGGCCAAGCTTGAAATAATCCGCATTCCTCCAGAACGCGTCTGAGGGGCCCCCGAGATACCTGGGTCTCGTCACGAGAAGAGGCAGCGATGCCCAGCGGTGGATCAGGTCGCCGTTCGCGATGTTAACTCCGCGGAAGTCGTGCGTCACCCACTCGTTGTAGCCCTCCGTCAGGTGGTCACCCTCGTCGATGGAGAATCCCCTGCCGCTGATGGCCGAAAGCGCGAGGAGGACATGGAGCGCGAGGAGGAGCACCACGAGGGCGGGCACCGCTCCCGCCCGGAGCCGGAATCCCGACGGGCGCGCCTCGGCGGCTGCGGCGGTCACGGAGCCAAGGCGGCCGCTGGCGAGCGGCCTGAATGCCGATCGGGATTAGCCGGGGATTTCACTGCAGCGATCCAACAACCAGCTCCAGAATTTGGCGAGCCCGGACGTTGCCGGAACGGAGCGGGCCCACCTCCATCGGGCGGGCGATGGCCCCGTCCACCCGGCCATGCAGCTTGTGCCTCAATGCTGGGCCGCCCGAATCTGCGCAAGGATCCGGCGGGCCAATTCATTCTCGGGCTTGATGCTCAGAAATGTCTCCAGCTCTGCCGCAGCCTCATTCTCACGGCCTGGGATTCGGAGGAGCGCCCCTGCCAGGTTAAAATGGAACTCGGCGTCGCCCGGTATCAGCCGGATCGCCTCCCTATATTCCATGATCGCATCGTCCATCCGGTCGATCTTCCTCCAGGCGTTCGCGAGGTTGTTGTGCGCATCGGCGAAATCGGGCTTGTATCGCAATGTTTCCTGGTACTCGGCGATCGCCTCTTTCAGCCGCCCCGATCTGTACCAGACGATCCCGAGGTTGTTGTGGGCATTGGCAAAATCCGGCTGAATTCGCAATGCCTCCTGGAGATGGGCCACCGCCTCGTTCATCCTGCCGGGCGTTCTCGAGAGAATTGACCCCAGGTTGTTTTGCGCCCCGGCGTAATCTTCATTGAAACGAAGGGCCGCCTCATATTCGGCGATCGCTTTCTCTGGCTCACCGGCATGCTCATAGATGACGCCAAGGTTGTTGTGGAACAGCCAGCAGCTGGGATTCTTCGCGAGTGTCTCCTCATAGAGCGTCTGGGGATCGCGATAGATCCCGCCCTGCCGCCACGTCAGGAAGGCCAGGAAGCCAACGACCGCCACTGCGGCGGCCTGGGGAGCCCATGACCCGAGAGTCGCTGGCATCCGGCCCCCGTCCGGGCTTGGCGACCGCACCGCACCCAACGGGGGATTCGGTGCCATTTGCTCCCTCCAATGCTCCCAGCCGGCGGCCACCACGGCAATGACCCCGATCATCGCGAGATGCGCAAAGTGGTCGGCCACCAGGGAGTATCTCATGAAGTAAATGTCAGTAAACCCCATCACCGGTATGAGCATCACGCAAAAATAGCCCCAAGCGAAGAGCAGCGGCCGCATCCAACCGTTGCGATTGTGGCACAGAAATGCCGAGGCTCCGACCGCGGCCAATGGCGCGATCCACCACCGGAGATCGCCCGCCTGGATATGCCACTGCGGATAGATGAACATCAGGTCCAGCGGCAGAAGAATCTTATACAGGTAGAACCAGACAACGGCACCGGCGCCGGCCAGCCTCTCAAGCAGGCCTGCGTTTCGAACGATCTCCGCCGAGCCGTGATGCTGGAACAGGATATTCACGACCGTGAAAACCGCGGCGATGAAGAAGAGAGGCAGAGTGGCCACGAGATCCCCCAGGGAAAGCCGGCGGCGCCACGCCAGCACGCCCAGCAGCACCAACGGCAGCATCGCCACCGAGCCTTTGCTCAGCATTCCCAAGGTAAATGCGATCAGGCTCAGGCCATACCAAAGCGTGCTCGTGCGCTCCTGTTCTGGCGGCGAAGCCCCCGTTCGGTAGCCGTCGGCCAGCCTTGTCCTCAAGAAGAACAGCACCGTCAGCAAGGAAAACAGCATTGCCATCAGGTTCTTCCGCTGAGTGATCCACGCAACCGACTCCACGTTCATCGGATGGACCGCGAAGATGAACGCCGCCAAATAGGCGCCCGGGAGCTGAAGCCGGTAGAGGATCCTCCAAAGGAGCAGCGCTTCAGTGGCGTGCAAAACGATGTTGGTGGCATGATAGCCCGCAGCGTTCATACCCCAAAGGCGCCATTCGATCCAAAGCGTGCTGGACGTCATCGGCCAATAATCCGTCGGCTCCCGGGTGAACCAGAACCGGTAAAGGCCGTCCGCCGCCTTGATGAGCTTGTTCTGGGTAAGGAAGGTATCGTCGTCCCAGATGAAGCCGCCCTTGAGTGCCGGCAGGTAGGCAACGACCGTTGTGCCGAAAATCAAGAAACCCAGCGCGATCACCTTGAAGTTGATCGATTGGGGGCTGGCTGTCGCGGAGGCCGAGTCCTTCACCGCCGGGGAATACACACAATCCCGCCGCGCGCCGCAACCGCCCAATTGGGGAATGCGATTCGTTCGCATGCACGGCCGCGTTGAAGGCCGTTTGCCAAGACTGATCTTTCGCGTCCCGAACGTCACCGCCGGATCGCCGCCAGTTACGAAGATGCGGCCCGCGACCGGCGGAGACGGGCCAATTATTGCTGTGAACGAATCATCTCGATCATCCGGCGCGCCATTGGGTCCTCGGGGCGCAGCTGAAGAACCCTTTCGAATTCCGCATTCGCCTCCGCCTTTCTTCCGAGCTGCATCAGGGCCGCTCCCCTGGAGAAATGAGCCTGGACAAAATCCGGCTGGGCCCGGATCGCCGCCTCGATGTATCCCATACCCTCGTCAGTCCTTCCGGTGCGGCAGAGAATCATGCCCAGATTGTTGCTCGCCTCGGCGAAATCCGGCCGAATTCGCAGCGCCTCCTTGTAGTGCTCGATTGCCTCGGGAATCCTTCCCGACTGAGCCAACGCGTTCCCAAGGAAAAAAATCGCCCGCGCATAGTCCGGCTTCATCCGTATCGCAGTCTCCAATAACTGGATGCCATCCGGCACTCGCCCGATGCCGCAAAGGAGGCTGCCCAGGTTGCAGGCCGCCTCCGGGTAATCCGGCCTGGTCCGGAGGGCCTCCTGGTAATGCTGGATCGCCTCTGGAACACGGCCCGCCTGGGCGAGAACCATTCCCAGATTATTGTTGGCCTCGGCGAAATCCGGCCTGATCCGGACAGCCTCCTCAAAGCTTTGGATCGCATCGTTCGATCGGCCTGGCATCCCCTGAAGGGCGATCCCGAGGTCGTTGTAGGCCTCCGAGTAATTGGGATGAATGCGAATGGCCGTTTCGTACTCCGATATCGCCTGCGGCAATTTGCCGGGCACAGAGGACAGCGCGAAACCAAGGGAACAGCGCGCGCGCGGGTTGTCGGGTCGCTTTGCGACCGTGTCGCCCCAGAGCGTCAATTCACTCCCGTAGACGCCGTTGCGCCTTGCGGTTGCGATCCCGAGCCCAAGAGCCAGTGACGCATATGCCACCCAGCAGAGGCGGCCCGACCCGGCAATGGCATAGATGCCCAGCACAACGATCGTGATGACCGCTGCCACGGGCAGATACATCCTGTGTTCGGCCATCGTCTGCGTTGCGACCGGGACGATGCTGGTCGGGGCTAGGACCGCCAGGAACCAAGCTCCAAGAAAGCCAAGCGCCGGACGGCGCCAAAGACCGACTACTGTGAGCGCAAAAAGCGCCGCGACGGCGGGAGCATACGAAAAAGCCTCCCCCGGACTGCCGATCAGGTACGGGCCGTAGTCAAACACGAGCCTCCGTGGCCACACTGAGAGCCACAAGTACCTGGATATGGCCTCGAACTGGGTCAGCCAGTATGACACCGGCTCGACTGAGCCGTTGAATCCGGCTGAACCGTGGCGGCTCCAATGGGTGCCCGACACGAGCAACCCGAGAGGCACCCATGTCGCCGCCAGGCAAAGGTAGAGTCTGCCCCGGCGACGCCACGCGTCCCGAAAATTTCCGGCGACGAATGTGCGGTCAAATAGCAGAATCATCAGAGGGGCCGTCGCCATGACCTCTTTCGTCGCCATTCCGAGAAGGCAGGCCGCGACCGTGCAAATCTGCCAGCGAACGGGTCCTTGCGATTCAACCGAACGAATGAAGCAGTACATCGTCAGCAGGTAGAAGAGCCCCATCAGCGACTCCACCCGTTGCACGATATAGGTGACCGCCTCCGTGTTCAGGGGATGCAGAACCCAAAGCAGCGCAATGGCGAGTGCGAGGGGAAAGGCGTCCCGTCCGAACCTCCCGCTGAGGATCGGGAGTAGCAACGTACGGCGCACCACTCCAAAGAGCGCAAGGCCGGCCAGGATGTGAATGGCGAGGTTGAACGCGTGGTAGCCCGACGGATCGTCCGCCCCCATCGCATAGTTCACCGCGAACGTAAGGTTGGCGACTGGCCGGCCGCTTAGGGTCGTTCCCGAGGGCGGCGACAACAAGCCCCACGCGGGCCACAGTCCCCTTATGCTGGCGTTGCTCAGAATCGCCGGCCCATCATCAAAAACGAATGGCGCCCTCAGGCTATTCCCGTACGCCAGGACGGCACAAAGCGTGATCCCAAATACCGCTGCTAATGTCTGAGAACGGCTCGGCGCCTTTCGGAGATGACCCGAAACGGCCTCCTTGCTCATGAATCCTCGGCTCCCGGCCGATTCAGCCAGCGTTTGGTCCGCTTGCTGAGGCGAATCGAGGTGCCTCTTGTTTTCTGATTGGATCTCACGAAATGGTGGCAAGACTCGGAATCGAACCGAGGACACGAGGATTTTCAGTCCTCTGCTCTACCAACTGAGCTATCTTGCCAAGTAAAGATGGGTGGCGGGTATTACGGCCCCATCAAACGGAGTGACAAGCAATTTCGCCGCATCGCAAGCCTCGCGGACTCCAAGCGGTCATTGGCGCAGCGCCTGGACTTTGTCCAGCACCCGGCGCGCCTGTTCATTGCCGGGCTGGAGCCGCAGGACTTCCCTGAGCTGCGCCACCGCTTCGTCCGTCCGACCCGTAGCCTGGAGAAGCGCGCCGGCGAGGTAGAAATGGATCGTCGGATCGTCCGGCTTGAGGCGCGACGCCGCCTCATAATGCTCGATGGCCTCCGCCGGCCTACCCATCGTCTTCAGGGTGGTCCCAAGGTTGAATTCCGCCTGGTAAAACCCCGGGTTCAGGCGAAGCGCCTCCTCAAATTGGGCTACGGCGTCATTTGCGCGGCCGGGGGCCTTTTCGAGGGCGACGCCCAGGTCGTTGTGCGCCTCGACGTAGCCGGGCCTCAGGCGCAACGCCTCCTCATAATGGGCTATCGCATCCTGCGTCCTGCCCAGGGCCCTGAGCGCGTTCCCGAGATTGTTGTGGGCCTCGGCAAAGCCGGGTTTCACGCGCAGCGCCTCCTCAAAATGCGGGACTGCCTCGGGCGCCCTGCCCGCTGAAAGCAGGGCATCGCCGAGATTGTCCTGGGCCTTGAAATAATCGGGCCGCAGGCGCACGGCCTCCGCATATTGGGCGATCGCCTCGTCCGTCCGGCCGGGAATCTTTTCCAGAATGCAGCCCAGGTTGTAGTGCGCGCGCTCGTTCTCCGGCAGCTTGGTGACCGTGTCCCTCCACAACTCCTCCTCGCTGCGGTAGGTCTCGTTCCTGCGCCCGGTGGCCATGAGCAGCGCCGCGGCCAGAACGAGGCACAGCGGCAGGGCGGCGCGGCGCAGCCACTTGTAGATCCCGAGCACCGCCAGCACGACGACGGGAATGGAACCAAGGTACATACGCTGCTCGGCCAGTGTCTCGGTGACCACCGGGACCAGGCTGGAACTCGGCGCCAGGACCGCGAAGAAGAAAGCCCCCAGAAATCCCAGCGCTGGCCGGCGGACAATTCCCCACAGGGTCGCCGCCGCAAGCGCGGCAACGATCAGCACGCTGGGCACGACCCGAAGCGTCTCCGGCTCAAGGCCGCTGCCGTAGTCGAAGATCAGGTTGCGCGGCCAGACGCAGAGCCACAGGTAGTGCTCGATCGCCGGAAACTGCGTGACCGCATAGCTCCACGCGGACACGGCGCCGCCAAGGCCGGCGGTCCCGTGCCTGCCGTGGTTTGAGATGACCAGGGCGACAAGGGGTATCCACGTCGCGGCGAGGCCCACGAGCGGCCCTCGGCGGAGCGTCCAGGCTCCCCGGAAGCTGCCGGCAAGAAAGGTGCGGTCATAGAGAAACACGACGAGGGGCGCGGAAACCATCGTCTCCTTGGTGCCCATGCCGAGGAGGCAGGCGACGACTGAGAGGACGAGCCAAGGTCCCTTTCCCGGGCGGCCCTCCTCCGCGCCTCGGATGTAGAAATAAAGCGTTAGCAGGTAAAGCAGCCCCATCAGCGACTCCGCGCGCTGCACCGTGTACGTCACCGATTCCGTCAGCAAGGGGTGAATGATCCAAAGCAGGGAGGCGGAAAAGGCGATTCGTCTCGCCGCCGGCCCCGCCCAGGCGCCAAGCGAGCGCCGGAGGATTCCGAAAAGCGTCAACCCCGCCAGGACGTGAAACCCCAGGTTCAAAGCGTGATAGCTCCATACGTTGTCCCCGCTGATGGCGTAGTTTACAGCGAAGGACAGATTCAGGACGGGTCGACCGCCAACGGTGGAGTCGGCGGGAGGCGAGAGGGCGGTACCGAAGTGCCGGATGGTCGTGTTGTCCGAGATCGACGGGAGGTCGTCGAAAATCAGCGGGACGGAAAATGTCCGGCAATAGGCGAGGATCGCCGCAAGCACCAGGGCGGCCCCGCTCGCAAGCACCGGCCAACCTGCGCCTCGAGCGGGCGCGCTGCCCGGAATTGGGCGTCCTGGGTTGGCACTGAGCGCGGGCATGGTTGGGGACCTGATGTGATTCCAAACGCCCGGAACGCGAGAGCAAGCTATCCGTCCATCCAAATCCGGGCGCGGCAAAGGAACTGATTGAAGAGGCACGCCATCGCTGACGTATTGGGGCTGCTCGCTGCAATGACCCTCCCCTCCCGCGCCTCGCTTCTCACGACGCTCCTCGTGGGCCTCGGTCTGCTCTGCTGCATCTACCTGGCAGCCCTCAAGCTGATCAACGCCCCATGCCCCCTGGAGGGCTGCGGGGAAATCATAAACAGCCGCTACGGTACCATCCACGGAATTCCGCTGCCGCTTTTCGCCATTCCCCTGTGGGTCGTCCTTGCCCTGCCGGCGGCCCGGCCCTGGCAGGGCCTCCTGCAGCTTGGCTCCGCGCTGTCGCTGGCCCTGGGCGGACTCGTGCTGATGGGCATCCAGTTTTTCGTCCTAAAGGGATTCTGCCCCTTCTGCACGCTCCACGCCGCGGCGGCCCTTGCGGCGGCCTTCGCATTTCCCATTAAGGGCAGGGCCCATTCCTGGCTGCCGGCGCTGATGCTCGCGCTCGCGCTGCCCGTGATCCTCGCCGTCAAGGAATCGGCCGAGGCCAGGTTTCAATCCTTGGGGTCCCCCGCCAGTTCGTCTCCTGCTGTCCCCAAGGCACCCGGATCCGCCGCCGAGCCGGCGCCGCCCCCGCTGTCGCTGCCCGCCAACATCGACCAGGCCGCCTTCCGCTGGCTGGGTGAAATCGACGCCAAGCGGTCGCCCCTCTTGGTCGTCAGCTTCCAGTGCTCGCACTGCCTCGACCTGCTCGAGCAGACCCTCAGGCGCCCCCAGTTCGGCTCGCTCAAGGGGCCCAAGATATTCGTCTACGCCCAGCCCCACGACTCGGCGGACTCGATCGCCGTGCTTGCCGCCATGCTCTCGGTGCCGGGGACGCCCCAGGAGGAATTTGCCGCCGTGTTCAGCCAGCTGGACAACCTGCGCGACCCCCTTCTCAACCATGATTCCAAGGAGCTGCGACGCCAGCTAGGCGTCCTCTTCCCGAAATACACCGAGAGGCTGGCGGACGCCGAGCGGCAGTTCAATGTCCAGGTGGTGGCCTTGAAGTTCGTGCACGGGAAGGGCTCCCCGTTTCTGCTTCTGCCTGACGGATCGAGCACCTACGGCGTGTCGACCTCCGACCTTCTCTTCCCCTGAGACCGTCGCCGAGCGATCCGACTACTTTTCCGGCACGGCGCCGAGCGACTCGAGGTTGCCAATTTCCACGCGGCCCAGGGGAATCGTCTTGCGGACCAGGCCGTGGGTATCCTGGCCAAAGTATCGGGACGCGAATTTCGCCATTGACGCGAGGTCCTTGCCAAAGGCGTGGTCCCGCTGGCGGATGCTGAACCGACTCTCCCAAAGAAGCTTGTGCTTCTTCTGCTTCCACAGGAGCTGGAAGTCATAGGCCATCAGGACGACAAAATACCGGTTGTCCTCCAGTTCCGAAACCAGGTCGTCCCTCCTCGCGTGGAGCGCGGTCCCCCGGATGTAGTTTCCAAACTCGGTCCCGACGGCATCGTCGCTGTCATAGCCCAGGAGCTTGGCCGTCGCGAAATCGGTCTGGTCGCGCTGCTCGTTGACCATGCTGAGCATGGTCAATTCCGACGACAGCGTTGCCAGCTGGTCGTCTCGAAGGCCCTTGTTGTTGTCTGTTGAGTGGTAGCCCTTCGCGCCTGAGGAAGCGGTGTTCGCGGCGCCCGCGAGGGCCTGCGCCTGGTTCATCTCGTTCTGGAGCTCGTTGAAATTGTTGTAGGCCGAGGAACCGGAGATGCCGGGAGGCACATAGGTGATTCCCCAGTACACCATGATGAGAAGCTTCGTCTTGGCCGGGTCCCTGCCCGGCAGGTATTTCTGGTCCGCGAGCGGCACCGCAATCACACGCGCAACGTCGATGAACTTGAGGGGATCGATCGTGGGGTCGTCTATCGGGCCGCCGTAGTGCCCTCCGTTCCCGAAGGAATACAGCTCGGGCTGGTATGAGCCGTCGGGAAGCCTCGTGCGGGCGTAGTCGCTGCTGGCCTTCGAGGAAACCGCGGTGACGCCATCACTGCTCGGCGCCGAGCGGGCTATTGATAGGCTCGAGAGCAGAATGCAGCCGCCGGCCACGGCCCAGAATTTCAATCGAATGATGTGCGGTGCATTCAATGGGGATTTTGCTAACATAACTCGTCTCATAGCCTTCGGAATGCCAAGTTTAAGAGACTTGGGCCATTTCATTGATGATGTGTGGGATGGCAAATTTTGATTACTCCGGGCCGCTTTCCCGACAAAATACCTTGGGTGACCACCACAAACGTCACCTCTCATCTATCTGTCGCATTGGGTGCAGCTTCCCTATGCCGCTGGCGTCGGCCATGATCGCCGAATTAGGAACGGAGGCAACATCGCAGGATGCGTGGACAGCAACGCGGGGCGCGCTCACCGCGCGGGCACGCGGATCCTCTCCAGCACCCGGCGCGCCATGTCGTTGCCAGGCTGAAGCAGGAGAACCTGACTGAGATGCGCGACAGCCTCGCCACTCCGCCCCGGCATCTTCAGGAGCACGAGGGCAAGGTCCAGGTGGACCGCGGCGCTGTCCGGCTTCAGGCGCAACGCGGCCTCAAACTGGCTGACCGCCTCGTCCTGCCTGCCTGGAACCGCTTGGAGGGCGCTTCCCAGCCCGAAGTGCGCCTGGAAGAAGTCGGGCCTCAGGCGCAGTGCGGCCTCATACTGCGAGATCGCCTCGTCCAGGCGGCCGGGGGAAAACTGAAGTGCGCCGGCCAGGCTGTAGTGCGCCTCGGGATAGTCGGGTTTCAGCCGTAGGGCCTCCCTGTAGTGGGCGATTGCGTCGCCCTGCCGGCCGGGCGCAGTTTCCAAGACCCTCCCCAGGTTGTAATGAGCCTCGGCAAGACCGGGACTGAGGCGCACGGCGTCCTCAAACTGCGCGACCGCGTCGTCCTGCTGCCCGGGCATCGCCATCAGCGCGCATCCCAGGTTGTAATGGGCTTCGGGATAATCGGGTTTCAGCCGCAGGGCCTCCCTGTAGCGGGCGATCATCTCGTTCGAACGGCCCGGAACCGAGGCCAGGGCGACAGCCAGGTCGTAGTGCGCCTCGGCATCGTCCGGCATCAGCCGCACCGCCTCCTCGTAGTGGGCGACGGCCTCGCCCAGGCGCCCGGGAACGGCCGCAAGCTCAAAACCCAGGTTGTACTGCGCCTGGCCGTAGTCGGGCGTCAACCGGAGCGCCTGCTCATATTGGGAGATCGCGTCGCTCGACCGGCCGGGCTCGGTGGACAGCAGGTACCCCAGGTTATTGTGAGCCCGCTCGTTGTCGGGGCGCTTGGCCACCGTGTCGCTCCAAATCCCCTCCTCGGTCGAGTAGACATCGTTCCGCTTAAGGGTGGCCCAGAATAGCCCTGCTGCGAGGACCAGGCAGAATGGCAACGCGGCGCGGCCCATCCAGCGGTAGGTCCCGGCGACGAACAGGATGACGACAGGGGCAAGCGCAAGATACATCCGGTGTTCGGCCATGGTCTCCGTGACAACGGGAACGATGCTGGAGCTGGGCGCCAGCACCGCGAAAAAGGCGGCCCCCAGGAATCCGGCGGCCGAATTCCTGAAAAGAGCCCACGCGAACGCCGCCGCCAGGCCGGCGACGGCCACTGCGCAGGCCGCGACCTGAAGCGACGGGGCCTCCAGGGCGCGCCCGTAGTCGAAGATGAGCGGATGCGGCCAGAGGCTCAGGCGAAGGTAATGGATGATCGCGGGAAACTGCGTCAGCGCATAGCTCCACCACGGCACGGCGCCTCCATATCCGGCGGTACCGCCCCGGCCGTGAGTGGAGAGGACGAGATACGGGAGGATGAGCCACGTAGCGGCCAGGCCGGCATACACCCGCCAGTGCCGCCGCCACGCCTCCCCAAGGTTGCCCGCGAGGAACGCGCGGTCGTAGAGAAGCACGATCAGCGGCGCGGAAACCATGACCTCCTTGGTCGCCATGCCGAGGAGGCACGCGGCGATGGACAGGACGTACCACGGGCGGCTTGCCGGCGTTTCGGCCTCCGCCCCCCGGATGAAGCAGTAGAGCGTGAGCAGGTAGAACAGCCCCATGAGCGACTCGGCGCGCTGGACGACGTAGGTGACGGACTCGGTCTGGAGCGGATGCAGGAGCCACAGGAGGGCGGCCGAGAAAGCGGCCGGGGACGCCGCCGGGCTCCCCCTCCGCGCGAGCGTGCGCCGGACGATCCCGAAAAGGGCCAGCCCGGCAAGGATGTGAATCGCAAGGTTCGTGGCGTGGTAGCCGCGCACGTCCGTCCCGCCCGCGGCGTAGTTGAGCGCCAGCGAAAGATTCAGGATGGGCCTGGCGCTCACGGTCATGTCGATCGGGGGCCGGAGCGCCGTGCCCAGATGCCGTAGCGTCGGATTGCCGGTGATCGCGGGAACGTCGTCGAAGATGAGCGGGACGGAGAAGGTGCGGCCGTAGGCCAGCGCCGCGAGCGCGGCAAGGGCAGCCGCGCAAGCGAGCGCCGTCCAATCCGCGCGGGGGCTTGTCACTCGGACGGGGGTCGCAACCGGGGCGCTCTGCGCTGGCATCAGGAATCGGTGTATTCCGAAACCCGCCCTTGAGAAACAATAATTGTCGCGGCTCCCCGCGACCGGCCCAGGACTATTTTGCCGCCACGGTCCCGAGCGTCTTCAGCTCACCCAGCTCGACGCGCCCCTCGGGCAGATTCTCGCGGACCAGCCCGTGGCTGTCCTTGCCGAAATACTTCGAGGCCTGCTGCGCCATAGCGGTCAGCTGCTGGTCAAAGTCGTGGCCGCGCTGCCGGATGCTGAAGCGCGTCTCCCATAGAAGCTCGCGCTTCTTCTGCTTCCAGATCTTCTGGAAGTCATAGGCCATCAGCACGACGTAGTAGCGATCGCTCTCGAGCTCATTGATCAGGTCCTGCCTGCGGTACTCCCGGGGCGTTCCCCTGAGCGCCGCGGTCTCGCTCCACCACGAATCATAGCCGAGAAGCGAGGCGATCTGGGCGTCGGCCTGGTCCCGGTTGCGGTTCACCGCCGCGACCATGGCCATGGCGCCGGTCAGGTTGTTGTCCGAGTCGGCCTGCTCACCGCTCTCCTGCGAGGAGACTTCGGCCACGAAGTGCCCGCAGGTCATGCCGGGCAGCGAGCTGTTCAGGCTGTTCACCGACGCGGCAGCCGTCTGGGCGTTGTCGCTCTTGGACTTGGCCGCGGGGCCCTGGGCGTCCTGCAGCTTCTCCATCGCCAGCGATTCCTCGGCGCGCTCCGGCGTGCTGGTCCTGCCCCAGTAGAGCACGATCAAAAGCTTGGCGTTCTTCGCATCCTTGGTCGGAAGGTAGCTCCGTTCCGCAAGCGGAACGGCGACAGTCTTCGCGACGTCCATGAATTCCAAATGGTCTATCGAGGGGTCGTTCACCCCGCCCGTCCAGAGGCCACCCTTTGCGTAGGCGTAGGTCTCCGGCTGGAACGAGCCGTCCGGAAGCCTCGTGCGCGAGTAGGCGTCGCTCACCCTCGAGGACACGACCGTGACGTTGTCACTTTCGGTGGAGGCAATGGCGCTCGGGTGGGATAAAAGGCACGCGCCTAATCCCACGAGAATGGGGAGCCTTATTTTGAGCGGGTGCGGCATGCCACTTTCGACGAGGACGGTTCGGAGGCGGCGGGAAGCTTCCGCCAATTCCCGCGGCTTTGCAAATATGTTCTGGCGCGAGGGGGGCCGCTTGACGCCAGCCCAAAGACCCGCAGGACTCGGCTGAGGCAAACCCCAGCCCCGCCGACAATTGGACGCGACGCCCCCCGCATCCCCGCCCCAGACATCCGCCCTCTTCCCCTCCGCCGACCCCGGGGACAGGGTGCCCCTGCGCCAGAAGATCGGCTACGGCCTCGGCTGCTTCATAGACATGTGGGGCCACTGGCTCTACCCGACGTTCGCGTACCTGGTCTTCGCGCTCTATCTCGGGGTGCGACCAGGCCTTGTGGGGATCGTGATGATCCTCAACCGCCTGTTCGACGGCATGTCGGACCCCCTGTTCGGCTGGCTGTCCGACAACACGAGGACGAGGTTCGGCCGCAGGAGGCCCTTCATGCTCGTCGGCGCCGTCGTGGCGGGCCTGGGCCTGCCCATCGCCGTGGCGGTGACGCCGGGCTGGGGATATACCCACCTCCTCGGCCACAGCATCCCGAACTATTTCTGGTTCATGCTGGCCTCCTCCGCGGTCTACCTGCCCCTCGTGAGCTGCTTCAACATGCCGTACGCGAGCCTCGGATACGAGCTCACGCCCGACTACAACGAGCGGACCTCGGTCTTCTCGGTGAAAAACATCGTTCAGAAGGTACCGGAGCTCGGGCTTTTCTTCTGCGGGCAGTTCGTTAGCATGTCGGTCTGGGTCGGGGCCAACTACGGCAACGTGTGGTCGCGCCTCGGCCTCCTGTTCACGACCACCTCGGCGTGGTCGGCCGCCGGCGCCGACGCGAAGCCCAACCTGCTGCTCGGCTCCCAGGTCTTCAGCGCGGTCGCCGGGGTCATCATGATGCTGGCGGGGCTCGCCTGCTTCCTCCTGGTGCGCGAGCGCTACTACGGGAAGGTCGTCTCCAGCGGGCAGGCGAAGATTTCCATCAAGGAGGCGCTCGGGGAGACGCTGCGCTGCCAGCCGTTCCGCCTGCAGGTCATGATGAGCCTGGCCTACAGCATGGGGCTGAGCATGGTCTCCACGCTCGGCTACACCGACACCCTCTACTACGTCTGCCGCGGCAACCTCTCGGTGGGCAACCAGTGGAACTTCAAGATGGGCATCGCCGGCATGGTGCTCGGATTCCTCGGGATCCCGACGTTCCAGTTCCTCGCCGGGCGCCTCGGCAAGCGGCGCGGGATGATGTGCGTGATGGGGGCGGCGATCGCCGTATTTGTCGCGTGCTGGTGGCTCTATACTCCCGAGGTCGTCTGGCTCCAGATCCTCGCGTCTGGATTCATCGCCTTCACGAGCGCCGGGTTCTGGATGCTCAAGGACTCGATGACCGCGGACGTGGTGGACTACGACGAGCTCAAGGGCGGCAGGCGCCGCGAGGGCTCGTTCGCCGCAAGCAACTCCTGGATCATAAAGTTCGGCATGGCGACCGGTGCGGGCATCTCGTTCTTCATCCTCGACTGGGTCGGCTTCGACTCGAAGCTCGGGGGCAACCAGACCGAGCATACCCTCTTCATGGTGCGGCTCCTGTTTTCCTCGATCCCCATCGCCGGCCTCGTCCTCGCCCTGGCAGCCCTGGTGCGCTTCCCCCTGACCCCGGGCCGCATGGCGGAGATCCGCTCGCAGCTCGAGGCCCGCCGCGGGACCGTTTAGGCGCGCGCCTATTCCGCCTCCGCCAGGACGCCCCTGATCACCGAGGCGAGCTCCGAGATGTCATACGGCTTGGCGACCATCCCGCGGAACCCGTGCTTGCGGAATTCCGACATGGCCAGGTCGCTTGAGTAGCCGCTGGAGACGATGGCCCTGACCTTCGGGTCGAATTCCCTGAGGACCGAGATGGCCTCCCTGCCGCCCATTCCCCCGGGGATCGTCAGGTCCATGACCACGAGATCGAAGGGCCGTCCTTCGTCCTTCGCGGCCTTGTAGCGCTCGATCGCGGTCTTTCCATCGACCACGGACTCGAACTCGAGCCCCATCCGCGTCATGAGCTTCTCGGCCATCCTCAGGATGGGCTCCTCGTCGTCCATGAAGAGGACCCGCCCCCTCAGGCCCGCCCCGGAATAGGGCGCGGGCAGCGCGGGCGCCGCCTCGGACTGCTTCGCGGCGGGCAGCCAAAACGTGAACTTCGTCCCCTTGCCCATGACAGAACTGACGTCAATGTGCCCCTGGTGCCTCCTGACGATCGAGAACACGGTCGCGAGGCCGAGCCCGTGCCCCTGCAGCTTCGTGGTGAAATAGGGGTCAAAGATCTTCCCGATGTGCTCGGGCGGTATCCCCCCGCCGGTGTCCGCGACGGCGATGCGGACGTAGTCGCCGTCCGGGAGCATGGGGTGCGAGCCCGCCAGGACATGCTCGTTCGAGGCCGAGATGCGCAGCGTCCCCCCGTCCCGCATGGCCTGGGTGGCGTTTATCACGAGGTTCTGTATGACCTGGCTGATCTGCGCCTTGTCGGCGTCCGCCGCCCAGAGGTCGTCAGGCATCTCGAACTCGCTTCTCACGCTGGACCCGCGGTGCGAAAAGGTGGCCGCCTCCTTGATGACCTCCTGGAGGTGGACGGCGGTCCTCACGGGGTCCCCGCCCTTCGAGAAGGTGAGCAGCTGGAGCGTGAGCTCTCCGGCGCGCTTCGTCGCGAGGACGGCCTCGTCCAGCAGGTCCGCCTGCTCGGGCATCGCGCTCAGGTCGAGCTGGAGAAGCGTCAGGTTGCTCAGGACCGCGGTGAGGATGTTGTTGAAATCGTGGGCGATGCCGCCTGCGAGGATGCCGATCGACTCGGTCTTGGCCGCGTTCTGGAGCTTCTCCTCCATCCGCTGGCGCTCCGTTATGTCGCGCAGCACCAGCACCGCGCCCACCCGCTTGCTTGAGGCGTCCGCGACGGGGACCAGCCTTCCCTCGACAAGGCGCATCCGGTCCGACCGGCCCTTGATCAGGGTCTGCGGGGGAAGCTCGGCGGGGGCCCCTCCCTCCAGGACCTCCATCACCGGCAGCCCCGTGTCGGAGCCGCCCGCGGCGCTCGTCAGGATGCAGACCTTCCTCACGTCCCGGCCCACGGCCTCCTCAGAGTTCCATTGCACCATGTCGGCCGCCGCCTTGTTCAGGAAGAGCACCCTCCCCTTGGAGTCGATCGTGATCACCCCCTCGCTCATGCTGCCGAGCGTGACGGCAAGGCGCTCCTTCTCGGCCGCGAGCGCCAGCTCGGCGTCGCGCCGGGCCGTGATGTCGACGATCACCCCGACCAGGTTCCACTTGCCGGGGCCAAGGCGCGTGACCTTCACGTGCTCATGGAGAAGGAATGCGTTTCCCCTGCTCCTTACGTGGAACTCCTGCTCGTAATTGGGCCGGTCCTCGCGCAGGGCCTTCCTCGAGGTCTTCTGGATTTCCGCCCACTCCTCCACCTGCGATTCCGTCCAGAGCCTGTCCGTCAACGGTGCCGAATCCTCGCCGACGATCCTCTTGTAGAGGACCGAGGCCGGGATGAACATCTGCCAGAAGAGCTGGACGTCGGGGTCGCCGGTGACGATCGCCTGCCAGAGGAGGCAGTCCGCGCCCTTCAGGATCTGGTCGAGCTGGCCCTCCGTCGATTTTCGGGCCTCCTCGGCCTCATGGCGTTTCGTGACGTCGATGATGACTCCGGCAAGGTTCCACTCGTCCGGGCCGTAAGGCTTGATGATGACCTCCTCGCTCAGCCAATGCACCCCGTCGGGGCCGATGATGCGAAACTCCTGCTGGTATCCGCTGGCGCCCTCGGAGAGGGCTTTCACGGCGTTCGTCTCCATCTGCAGGAAATCCGGGCACTGCTCCTGGTTCCAGAGCCAGCCCTTCTCGACAAGGGTGGACAACCGGTAGATCGGGTTCGCGCTTTGCTGCGGCGGCGTCCTAATCTTCCATTTGAAATTCCCGCCCTCGCTCCACACACGGGCCCACCACAGGAGGACGTTGGACTTGTCGAGCGTGTCGAGGATCAGCTGGTAGTTCTCGAGCCTGGCGGCGTTGGCCGCGCCGGCCGGCCCGTCCCTGGGCGGCGATGGTGGCTCGCCGTCATTGCGGCTTCGTGTCACGGCGCCAATGGCCATTCCCAATTGGCTTGCGGCCAAGAGGTTTGCGACGGGGTCGCTTAGAATGGCGAACATCGGGGGTATGGGTTTGCTGGATGGCCGCAGAGCCAAGGGGTAACAAACTCTGACGCCATTGACGCCGGACTGCCGTCAGTTAATCGCTTGCAGTAAGGCTTGTCAACCGATCGCGGCCCTTGGGGGAGTCACTCCTCGCCGTCGTGGTAGTCGAGCGGCTCCGACCGGATGAGCGCACGCTTTGGCGAGCGCACCAGCCATTTCCCGCTGTCGGGATAATGGCATGTCTCGCCTATCGGGTTGTCCGCTACGATGTAGAGGACCAGGTCGCCGGCGCTGTCGTTCAAGACCTGGTGGGGTCGGCCAGGCTCGAAAATGAAGGCATCGCCCGCCTCGATGGGCGTGGTGCCGTCCGGGTCGCGCACCTTCCCGGCGCCCGAGATCACGTGGTAGAACTCCCACTGGGCGCTGTGCGAGTGGTAGGGGCACGCGGCCTTTCCCGGGGGGATCCGGCAGATCTCCACGTCGAACGGGTGCCGCTTCATGAGGTCCGTCGACTCCGGGTCGCGGCCGAGCATGAGCGACAGGTTCCTGTCCGCCTGGGCGAACTTCCCCTTCGGCGAGCTCCACGGCTCCTCAGGCACGTCCCTTGTGTTTACCTTCTTCATTGCGGGGACCGCGGAGGGAGCGGGGCTACGCCTCGTCGTCCACGTGGAACGCGTGGACGACCCGGTGGAAGATGGGCGCAAGCACGATGCCGACGGCCGAAAGGAACACCACGCCGCTGAACAGCGCGTACGCCGAGGCGAAGAGCTTCGAGGCCGTGTCCTTCATGGTGTCCACGGGACCCATCCCGGTCAGGATCATCGACGCGTTGAGGATCGAGTCTATCCACGAGAGGCCGGCGATCTGGTGGTAACCAAGCACGCCGGCGGACAGCGCGACGGTGACGATCGCGACGGTCGCGAGGAGCGACATGGCCATCCTCTTCGCGAACCTGGGCCAGGTGATCAGCTTCTCGCCTATTTTCTCGTACATCGTGTTTGGGCCAGGCCTCCCGGGCCGGGCCGGGGACAATCGGTGACAGGATTGCCCGGGCGCTTCAAGCAGGGTCGCGCGAAAAAAGGGGGATCAATGGCGGCCGGGCGCCTTCCCGGGCCCGGAGGCCTTGAACTGCTCCCAGGCCCGGCGCTGCGCCGCGCCGGCCCTGGACGCCGCGGAAAGCAGCCGGCGGCGGGCGCGCGCGTCGAGCGACTGGCCGTAGGCTATCAGGGTGTCCAGGTTCGCGCTCCCCTTCCATCCGCCGGTGCGCAGGTGCGCGGAGGCGAGGAGACGGCCCCATTGCCTGATGAATTCCGCATAGTCCGCCGGGGACAGCTCCGCTACCGCGATGCGGTCGTCGGCGGGCTGCAGCTGGTGCACGATGAAGGAGACGGGCGCCCCTGCGGTCCAGGAGAGCCGGGCGATCGGCACGTACTGCATGAAATGCTGGACGGTCGCCACGCGCTCGGCCTCGCACGTCCACGGGGGCTGCCTCACGTGCAGGAAGGCCCGCGGCGCCGCGGGCGCAGCGGCCTTCATGTCCAGCATGAACGGCTGGCGCCTTCCCCTGACGAGGATGGAGTAGCGCTCGAGCCCAAGGCTCCCGTTCCCCGCGATCCGCCCGCAGATGTCGAGCACCCTGTAGAACGCGCGGTCGGGCTGCAGGCGCGCCCAGGCCTCGAAACGCCGGCGGGCCGCGGCCCTCGTGGCGCGGCTGATCGCGAAGGAATGGCCCTTTCGGATCCTCAGCTTTCCGCGGGGGGCCCACTTTGCCAGGAAATCCTTGGCCCGGCGGTCCGCCACGCGCGACAGCAGCTCGGCGATGGGCCCCTCGGCCACCTCGGGCTCGATGTGCCCCGGCTTGCCTCCCGCGAGCGTCGAGGCGTAGGTGGCGAGGATGAGCCGCGCCATGTCGGGCTTCCCCAGGACGAAGAGCGCCGTGAGCGCCCGGCCGATTTCCCAGTTAACCGGCGCGAGGCAGCACTCGTCGAAGTCATTGATGTCGAAATAGGGCACCCGGTTCGCCCCCTTGTAGCTGCCAAGGTTCTCGAGGTGGGCGTCGCCGCTGATCCAGGCCAGCGGCGCCCCCTTCGGGCATAGCCTGGACCAGGTCCGGTAGAAAAGGGGCGCCGTCCCCCGGAAGAAGCCGAAGGCGTCGGCGCGCATCTTCGCCCACTTCAGGGGAAGGATCTCCGGGTCGCGGCCGCGGTTCGAGGCGAGGATCAATCCGGTGGTGCTCAAGGGAATCTGCTTAGTGTATGGCCGCGATCCGCAGCGGCCGGGAGTCGCCCCCCATCTGGCTGGCAACAGGGCCGCTCTTCAAGAGGTAACTGTCCCCGCGCGCGCCTGGAATAGTGTCGCTTGGGCGCCGGATTCCGCCGATTTTCCGCGGGAACCCCTCGGACCCCCAGCCGGCCCCGAACGACCCGAACGCGACACATGAACAGAAGGACCCGTGGCGAGCCCACGCTGCTGGGGACGCTCGGCGCCCTTGCGGTCGGCAGGTCTTGGACCATAATGACAACACCCTCATTTAGGATCCTCCCTTGATGCGATTAGCGACAGCCAGCTCCATCGTCGTTCTCTTCCTGCCAATCGTCGTCGAGGGCCAGGAAGCCGCCTCGTCCCAGTCAGTTAAGCCTGACACCGAGATTCGGAGTGAGATGATGTCGGAGTACCGGTTTGTACCTCCCGGCTCGAAGCCGGCGGCCCTCCCGACGTCGCTTCAGTCCGATTCCCCGCCACTCCGCGAGTCGCCAGAAAACAAGGGGGATGTCGTGAAGATGGCGCCATTCGTGGTCCGCGAATCGGGCTCTCCAAATGCGGCCTACCAATCCATCGAGCAGGAATCCCCCGCCAAGGCTCCCGCGACAGTTGCCAGCAAGTTGGGGATCGGCCAGCACGACTTCATGGTGGGCAGTTCGCACGCCTTTGTGGTCACCGTTTTCTATGTCCCAATCCTCGCCGGCTTCTCCTGGTAGACGCGTCACCTTCCAGGCAATGGCCCACCTGCTCACTCGATCGTCCGACAGCTAGGCCAGCGCCGGGCAACAATGCAGGTTCCGCGCGAGACGTCCCCTTTCCGGAGCCCGTGGTGGCAGGCCGGGTTGGTCCTCCTGTCGCTGGTGTGCTACTGGCCAAGCCTCCGGGGAGGGCTGGTATGGGACGATGCCGCCCACGTGACTTCGCCCCCACTCCAGTCGCTTTCCGGCCTCGGGCGGATCTGGTCCGATCCCCGGGCCACGCAGCAGTATTATCCGCTCCTCCACACGTTCTTCTGGGCTGAACACCGCGCCTGGGGCGACGCGACGCTGGGCTACCACCTTGCCAACGTCCTGGAGCATGCCGCGGCGGCGTGCCTGCTCGTCATCGTCCTGCGCCGGCTGTCGGTGCCCGGCGCCGGCCTGACGGGGGTGATCTTTGCCGTGCACCCGGTCAATGCCGAGTCCGTGGCATGGATCTCCGAGCAGAAGAACACGCTTTCCCTGGTCTTTTACCTGACGGCCGCGATTGCGTACCTCCGCTTCGACGCCTCGCGCGGCCGGCCGGCCGGCGCACGAATGTACGCCCTCGCCACCCTTCTCTTTGTCGCCGCCCTGCTGACCAAATCGGTGACGGCGACGCTGCCGGCGGCGCTCCTCGTGGTCTTCTGGTGGCAGCGGGGGCGGCTCACGTGGAAGCACGACGTCCTGCCGCTTGTCCCCTGGTTCGCGGTCGCGATCGCCAGCGGACTCTTCACCATGCACGTGGAGCACACGCTGATCGGGGCGCAGGGTTCGAACTTCGACCTCACCTTTCTGCAGCGCCTCCTGCTCGCGGGCCGCGTGGTGTGGTTCTATCTCGGCAAGCTCCTCTGGCCGGCCGACCTCATGTTCATCTACCCCCATTGGGACGCAAGGTCCGCGGCACACGGATGGATCCCATTCCTGGCGGTGGACGTCCTTGCCACGGCCGGGCTCTGGGTCCTGAGCCGGCGGTTTCGCGGCCCGCTCGCCGCATGGCTCTTCTTTGTCGGCTCGCTCTTCCCGGCGCTTGGATTCTTCAACGTTTATCCGTTTCTCTTCTCCTACGTCGCCAATCATTTCCAATACGTGGCAAGCATAGGCATCTTCGCCGCGTTCTCATGGGGCGCCGTCTTCCTTCTGGGCCGCGCAACCGGTCCATCCAGGACATTGTGCTGCATCGCCATTTGCTGCGTCGTGGCGCTGCTGGTCGTGATCACCCGCGCGCAGAGCCGGACCTACATCGACGGGAAGACGTTGTATGAGACAACGCTCCGGCAGAATCCCGGATGCTGGATGGCCCACAACAACCTGGGCCTCTGGTACGAGCGCGACGGCGACATGCCAAGGGCGATGGCGGAGTACCAGTCCGCGCTGCTGCTGAAGTCCGACAACGAGACGGCCCAAAACAACCTGGGCGGCATCCTGCGGCAGATGCCCGGCCGGCGGGACGAGGCGTTCGGTCACCTGAGCGAGGCCGTGCGCCTGGGTCCGGGCAACGCTGACGCCCATAACAACCTGGGTGTGTGGTATGAGGACGGAGGCGACCTGGCGGATGCGGCAGCCCAGTTTGAATTGGCCCTGAGCTCCAAGCCCGACGATGCGGAGGCCCACAGCAATCTCGGCGGCGTTCTCGCGCGATCGCCCGGGCGCCTCGAGGAGGCGATCGCGCAGCTTCGCGAGGCGCTCCGGCTCCGGCCGGATTATTTCTCGGCGAGCCTGAACCTGGGAAACGCCCTACTCGCCGCCCCGGGTCGGCTGGACGAGGCGATTGCAGCGTACCAGTCGGCAGTGCGCTTGGATCCGGATCGGGCGGAGGCACACATCTACCTGGGCAATGCCTGGGCGAGGGCTCCCGGCCATGGTGACGACGCGATCGCCGAGTTCCGCCGCGCAATCCTACTGAAGCCCGACAATGGCGAAGCCCACAACAACCTGGGCCTGGCGCTCAACGGGGAGGGGCGGTCGGCGGAGGCCATCGAGCAGTTCGAGGCCGCCCTCCGGCTGATGCCGGATTTTCCGGAGATCCGCTTCAACATTGCCATAGCCCTGCTCAAGGAGGGCGGCCACGAGAGCGAGGCCGCGTCCCAGATCGAGGCGCTTCTCTTGGAAAGGCCCGGAAACGAGCGGGCCCGGGACCTCCTTTCAAGAATCCGGGAACACATGCAATAGATCCGCACCAGGACGGATTGGCGCCCGGCGTGGGGGTTCGAAACCTCGCTCTCGGCACACGGCGTTTCCATGGAATCTCGATCCACTACCGGCACTGATGGCGGTCGCGTCGAGCGCGGGGTCTGAGTCAAGGAGCGCAGTGACGCCCCCACACCGCGATTGCATTCATCTTTTCAATGCGCCCGCGAGTTCACCCGACACCCAGTTTCCTTCGAAACGGACCCCGTCAATGAAGAAACACGGCGTCCCATTCACTCCGCTGCGGACTCCGCCCATGAAGTCCCGATGGACCCTATCCTTATATTTCCTAGCGTTGAGGTCCTTAACAAAACGCTAGACGTCGAGACCCAGGCTGGTGGCTGCTTCGACGATCAAGTCCTGGCCGAGCCTGTCTTGGTTCTGGTAGAGAAGGTCGTGCATCTCCCAAAATTTCCCCTGTCCAGCGGCGGACTCCGCGGCTTCAGCCGCGGCCTCGGCGAACGGGTGGGCATTAGTGAGCGGAAAATTCCGGAATACAAACCGCAAGCTCCGGCCCATCTCGCGTTGGATCGTTTTGAGCAGTCCATAGGCCTGCCCGCAGTACGGGCACTGGTAGTCGCCATACTCCACCAAGGTAACCGCGGCCGTATCTCCACCTTCGATATGATCTTCCTTGGTAACCGGCACTGACAGCGTCGCTTGGTCTCGTTGACTCATGTGCGCGGGTTACCCCTGGGGCAATGCGTCGAGGGCCCTCAGGATTCCGTCAGCACCCGGGTTGATGCCGACTGGAGAAATATAACTCCAGCGAACGATTCCCTGCCGGTCGATCACGAAGAGCGCCCGCTCCGAAAAGCCCTCATTTTCGCGGTATACGCCGTAGGCCTTCGCGGTGGCTCCCTTTGGCTCGAAATCCGATAGCAGCGGTATGTGATACTTTCGGTCTTTGGCAAATGCCAAGTGACTCCAGATTCCATCGACGGATATCCCGAGTACCTCCGCTTCGTACTTCGCAAATTCCCCAAGGAGTTCGTTGTAGAGCGCAAGTTGATCGGAGCAGACCGGACTCCAATCGGCCGGATAAAATACAAGCACGACCGGGCGGCCGAGGAAATCGCTCAAGCCGACTTTCTGATCGGGTGTGCTCGCCAAGCTGAAATCCGGCGCCTTGGTCGATTCAACGATAGCTCTAGATTGTTCGGGTTTCAAAGTAAGGGACCTCCAGTTGCGCCTGAGCGTTTTCTAGACCTACACTCATGAGTGTCAACGACGGGAGCAGGCGAATGCCGTGTGTTGAGATATGACCCACAGGAACTGGACCAGATATCCCTGTCATGAGGTCAAGAACCCAGGTGCCAAACAACGCGCCAAACCCATTCAGTTCCGCACTCTATTTCGAGCGGGACACTCGACCCATTCCCCACTCTTCCATATCACTCTGAGGCTTGTGTCCGCGGTGGAGTTCAGACCAACACCAATTTCGTTGGTTTGACGGGAACACATGAAAGCCCGGGGTGCATGACCTTAGCGTCACCCGGAAATTTGAATTGCTGACGGCGACGCTTCTGGCAGATCAAGAAATATGAGAAACTTATTCCAGTCTATCATATACATCGCTTTGGCCACAGCCAGCTTCGGCGCAACCAAGAAAACCTATCATATAGAGGGCATATATACCGACACTTGTACCTGCCGAATTCCCTGCACCTGCGATTTGACGGGCGATACGCCCGACTCCTGTTTGGGAGTGGGAGCGGTGGAAATCACTCATGGCGATTTTTCCGGGAGCGATCTCTCGGGGGTGCGCTTTGCCTGGGCAATGGATATGGGCAAATGGGTGAGGATATACATCGATGCACCGGATGCGATCCACAGGACGGCAGCGGAGCAGTTTGTCCGGGCCTTGTGTGCGGACTGGGGAAAAATGGAGGCTGTCCGGGATGCGAAAATCGAGATTTCCGGGAAGAACGGGGGGTTTGCGGCCAAAGTGGATGGAGGATCGACGATGGATTTTGAGATCGCTCCTGTAATCGGCGGCGACGGGAAGACGCCCTTGGTTCACTTGAACACTCACAGCCAGCTGACGAGCACGTTCCTCCAGGGGACATCGGCCAAACCATCGGTATTTCGAGACGAATCCCGTGTCTTCAACATAGCAACTGGCCGGAACGGATATTTCGACGGCAATATGGACCACACCGGGACGCTCTGAATCCGTTCCGTTCACCGGTGTGATTCGGGCGGGTGACTTTATTCTTCGCCACCTACTGATTCCCTGCAAGAAATGGTGCCCGGGGCGGGGGTCGAACCCACATTACTTTCGTAGGCGGATCTTGAGTCACGCCGGGGACGCCTTTCCTAGGTGGCGACTGTTGAGTCTCGCCGAACGGGGATCTTGCTTCGAGTTTCACCGATTCCTTTTGGACGCTCGCAAAAAAACGAGAACCATAGGAGCTCATGGCGGCCCCTATCATTCCAGGCACTTGACAACACTCAACCGATAGTAAGGCTTTTGGTGATGAAAAGTACGTACAGCATCAAGGAAGCCCAAAGCCAATTTACGAGCTTGGTGCGGGAGGCCGAAAATGGCGGAATGGTCACAATCACGCGCCACGAGAAGGCTGTGGCTTACGTGATGGGGGCGGATGACTTGGCTGGCCTCATTGAGACGACAGAGTTGCTCGCCAATCCCCTTGCACGAAAGGCCATCGCGGACGCCGAAGCCGGCAAGGGCAAGGTCTACATGCTCGAAGATCTCGATGGATGAGATACCGGGTGCAGGTTCGGGAACAGGTAAAGGGATTCATCGAGACTCTTGGTCCCGAGCCCCGGAGGAAGATCAGGCTCGCACTGCGCGGGCTTGAGTCAGAGCGCGGCGACTGCCTCCCCTTGAAAGAAAAACTTTCTGGCTACCATCGGCTGCGCGTAGGCGGCTACCGTATCGTCTATCGTTATTTGCCGGCTAAGGTGATCGAGTGCGTTTTTGCGGAGGAACGCAGCCTGATTTACCACCTCTTCGAGAAAGACTTCTTGAAACGCCTGCGCCACGAGGCGGAGTAGGCGGTTCGGCCGGAGTTGTGCCCGGGGTGGGGGTCGAACCCACATTACTTTCGTAGGCAGATTTTGAGTCTGCTGCGTCTGCCAATTCCGCCACCCGGGCGATGGAGCGCAGATCCGATAATAACGAGAACCGGGAGGCAAGTCCCCAGTGAGCGCGATGTCCACGGCTTTGGGGCGCGCCGGGCCCAATCCTACGGCGTACCGAAGGCCCACACCTCCCTTAGCGCCGGCAGCTTCCTCACCAGGGCCAAGCCACGGCTGTCCACTTTGGTCGAGGTGAGATTCAGCGACTCAAGCCGCGCGAGCGTCGTCAGCCGTGCGATGCCATCCGACGTCACCGCCGTGTGCGTAAGGTCTATGCTGACGAGATTGGCCCATCGTCCGACGGCTTCCATCCCCCTGTCCGTGACCCTGGTGCGGGCGAGCTCGGCCTCGACGATCAAGTCAGCAATCGGGGCGAGTTTCGCCAGGACCTCATCATCGCAGTTTGCAGGAGCGCTCGCCGTGCGCAGCACGAGTCCGTCGGTCGGAACGCGCGACCTGGGCACCAGTCTCACGCCCAGTGTTCGGGCCAGAGCGGTCGCCTCGGCGAGCCGTGGACGGTAGTCGGGCGCGGCCGGCGGCTCCACGACCGCGAGCCCGGGGCGGGCGACCTCGAAAGCGGCGGTGGAGGGCGCACCGGCGGCGATCCAGCTCTCAAGGACCAAAATCTCGGCCGGCGACAGCGGCGGCCGATCGCCCGACGGCATGAAGTCATCGTCGGCCGGCGGCAGCGTGATGCGCCGGAACAGCTCGCTGCCCCCGGCGTCGCCCGGCTTCACGACTTGTCCGTCGTCGGACCCCCGAAGCACGGCCGCGTTGCTGTCGAGGCGAAGCCCGGCTTTCTGCTTCGTGGCGCCGTGGCACTTGGAGCAGTTGTGCTCGAGCACCGGGGCAACGCTGTCGGCAAAGGTGCCAGGCTCCGCCCAACCGCGGCTCGCGGACGCCATCAGGAAGAGAAGGGTGATTCGTCCGCCGCGCCTCAAGCGAGCACCTCGCGTATGACGCGCGCCGGCAGCACGCCGGTGAGCTTCTGGTCAAGGCCCTGGAACTTGAACGTGAGCTTGTTGTGGTTGAAGCCGAACTGGTGGAGGATCGTGGCGTGCAGGTCGCGGACGTGCACGGGGTCCTTGACGATGTTGTAGGAGAAATCGTCGGTCTCGCCGTAGGTCATGCCAGGCTTGGTGCCTGCGCCGCACATCCACATGCTGAAGCAGCGCGGATGGTGGTCCCGCCCGTAGTTGTCGGCCTCCAGCTTGCCCTGCGAGTAGACGGTCCGGCCAAACTCGCCGCCCCAGATGACCAGGGTGTCGTCAAGCATGCCCCTCCGCTTCAGGTCTGTGATCAGGCCGTACGTCGGCCGGTCGGAGTCCTCGCACATCACTCGGATGTGCGCCGGCAATTTCGTGTGGTTGTCCCACGTCCTCAGGAAGACCTGGGTGAACCGCACCCCGCGCTCGGCGAGCCGGCGCGCCATGAGGCAGTTGTAGGCGAAGGTGCCCGGCTCCTTCGCCTTCGGGCCATAGAGATCCCAGGTTGACGCGGGCTCGTCGGAAAAGTCGTTCAGCTCGGGCACCGACGTCTGCATCCGGAACGCCATCTCATACTGGGAGATCCGGGTGTTGATCTCCGGGTCGCCGACCCGCTCAAAAAGCTGCTGGTTGAGCTCGTTGACGCCATCGATCATGGATCGGCGGACGTCGCGTCCCACCCCCTTCGGGTCCTGCAGGTAGAGGACGGGCTCGCTGCCGGAACGAAGGGCCACCGCCGAGTATTCCGGGGACAGGAATCCCGAGGACCACAGCCGGTTCGAGAGCGCCTGCACGTTCTCCTTTATGGGGATCTTTGAGGTCATCACCACGAATGTCGGCAGCTCCTCGTTGATCGCCCCAAGGCCGTAGGCCAGCCACGATCCCAGCGAAGGTTTGCCCGGAAACATGTTGCCCGTAGTCATCGTGAGGATGGCGGGCTCGTGGTTGATCGCCTCTGTGTAGAGGGATTTGATCAGGCAGATATCGTCCACGACCTTGCCCGTCCACGGGAACAGCTCTGAGACCCAGGTGCCGGATTTGCCCTGCTGGGCGAACTTGTAGAAGCTCGGCGCGATCGGAAGCCCCGCCTGGCTGGCGGTCATGCCGGTGAGGACCTGGCCCCCCCGGACGGACTCGGGCAGGTTCTGGGCGAACATCCCCGCAAGCTTCGGCTTGTAGTCCCAGGTCTCGAACTGCGACGGCGCGCCCGCCATGAAAAGATAGATCGCGCGCTTCGCCTTCGGCGCGAACAGCGGGCGGCGATCCGGCAGGGCGGCCGTGTCGGCGAGGAGGTGGGGCGCGCTGCGCCCGAGGAGCGTCGCGAGTCCCGCCCAGGCCAGGGCCTTCGAGCCGCGGGCCAGGAAATGCCGGCGAGTCTCGGCCTCGAGCCACTCGCGCTTGAGGGAGAGCGGCACGTAGGGCAGGTCGAGCACGGTCGGATGCTCGCCGCCGTGGTCGGAGCAGTGGTGGGCGGAGTCAGATGGGGTGCCGGGCATGGGGAGCCTATTTTGTCAGAAACTCGTCGAGGTTGAGGAACTGGCTCGCCACCATCGTCCATTCGGCGAGCTCGGCGGGGGGAAGCGCCGGGTCAACGGGCGACTCTCCCACGGTGAGGATTTCCCGGGCGGCCTGCGGGTTCGGGCCGAACGAGGCGCGGAATTCGCCCATGCTCCTCTGGAAGACGGCCACCTCGCGCGGCATCAGCCCCCGGCTTAGGGTCGTTCGCGCCATGAAGTCCAGGCGGCCGTCAGTGTCGGACTCGGCGCGGAGGGCGTGCTGCGCGAGTACGCGCGCCGACTCGAACCACTGCGGGTCGTTCATCGTGACAAAGGCCTGCAGCGGCGTGTCGGTCCGGACCCTGCGGGGGCAGACGGTCTCGCGTGATTGCGCATCGAAGGCCTCCATGCTTGGCGGCATCGACACCCGTTTCCGGAAGGTGTAGACGCTTCGGCGGTAGAGTCCGTCGCCGTGGTCTGCCACGTACACCCTCGTGTTCGACTCCGGCATCGCGACCTCCTCCCAAAGGCCAGCCGGCTGGTAGGGCTTCGCCGGCGGGCCTCCGATCTTCTCGACCAGCAGGCCGGAGACCGCGAGCGCGCTGTCGCGCAGCATCTCGGCATCCATCCGGAAGCGGGGACCCCGGGACAGCAGCCGGTTGTTCGGGTCCTGCGCGAGGCTTTCGGGCGAGGCCGCGGACGACTGCCGGTAGGCGCCCGACGTCACGAGCAGGCGGTAGAACTGCTTCACGTCCCAACCGCTCTCCCGGAACCTGACCGCCAGCCAGTCTAGGAGCTCGGGATGCGACGGCTTCGTGCCCATGATGCCAAAGTCTCCGGAGGTCTCGACGAGGCCGGTGCCGAAAATCTCCTGCCACATGCGGTTCACCGTCACGCGGGCGAAGAGCGGCTGCTCCGGAGCCAGGAGCCACTCGGCAAGGCCCCGGCGGTCCTCCGGCGCGCCCGCGGGGGGGGGCGGCAGGAAATGCGGCGTGCCCGGGCCCACCCGCTCGATGCGCGAATAGTAGTCGCCGCGCTTCAGGATGTCGGCATAGGCGGGCGTCGGCCTCTCGACCGCGATGAGCGTGGGATCGCCGTCCTTGGTCAGCGCGTCGAGCGCGGCGGTGTGCTCGGCCACCGCCGCGGCCAGCTTTTTCGCCTCGGGATCGACCCCGCCGAGAAACCAGCGGTCGGTCACGACGAAGGCCTCGTCCCCGCTCCATTTTGACGGGTCGGGCTGCCTTGCCACGATCTCGGCAGCCACGTCCTCGAACGGCAGGCGGACTACCTCCTCGGGCGGCAGGGCGCGCCGATAGAACCGCACGTCCTGGAAGCGGGTCTCGCGCATCGGCTGGAAGTCATCGCGTCGCCCGAGCTGCATCGCCGCCTCGGTGCGGATCGAGGCGCTGTCCGTCAGCTTGTCCAGGACCACCTCGGTCTCGACCGGCGCGCCGTTGACGTAGATCTTCACGCCGTCGGCATGGCGCGAGCCATCGTACGTGAAAAACACGTGCCGCCACTCGTCCCGGGGATACGTGTCCCTGGTCGCGACCGAGATGCCGCGCTTCGGCTTTCCCGCGGCTTTGCCGTCGTTGTCCTCCGCATCCTTGTCGACAGGCGGCGGCCGGACCGCCTCCGGGGCGGCGGAGGGCGAAGCCGCCTCGCGCGCGGGCACCAAGTTTACGATGAAGTGCTGTTTTTCCTGGTATATCTCCCATCCCGCCCCGTCCCGGCTCTTATCATCGCCCATACGCGAGAGCAGCGAGCCGTCGCCCGTGTCGCCGTTGCCCGGCTTCATCCTCAGCATCAGCCAGCCGCCGGCGGAGAATTTCTCGCCCGCCTCAACGTCGCCGACCGGGCCCAGGCGGAGGCGGGAGAGGATGTCCATGCGCATGGACGGCCAGAGCCATGAGTTCTCGCCCCAGACCAGCGGGTTCGTGTCGGCCTTGAATTCCTTCACAGCAGCGGCCGGCGCCGAATTTTTCACCAGGTCGCCACGGCCCTCGTCGAGGCGCAGGCGCAGTTCGAGGGCGTCGGGGCTCACGGGAGCCGGAAGATGGCCGGAGGCGATCCAGGCCGCGACGAGCTCGCGGCCGCGCCGCCGGCGCGCGTCGAGCCTCTCCTGCAGGTCGGCGCGGCGGCCCAGCACGACCTCGGCGGCCACCCGGTCCTCGTCCCTCGGCAGGCGCACGACGGGGCCGGGATCGGCGACATTGAAGTCCCACGGCTTCTCGGCTGTGTTGTTGAGGTAGGCCGCCAGGCGATAGAAGTCGCGGTGCGTGAACGGATCGAACTTGTGGTCGTGGCACGCCGCGCAGCCCGTGGTGAGGCCAAGGAACGTCACGCCGAAGGTCTCCACGCGGTCCCGCGTCTGGTTGACGTAGGTCTCCTCGGGTATGTCGCCGCCCTCGTTGGTCGTCAGGTTGCAGCGGATGTAGCCGGTGGCCGCCAGCTCGTCCCAGGTGCGGGCGGGCAGCAGGTCGCCTGCGAGCTGCTCGCGCACGAAGCGGTCGAAGGGCTTGTTCGCGTTGAAGGCCCGGATCACATAGTCGCGGTACGGCCAGATCGCGCGGTAGTTGTCGAAGTGGATGCCGTGCGTGTCCGCGTAGCGCACGTAGTCGAGCCAGTAGTGCGCCCGGTGCTCGCCAAAGCGCGGGCTCGCGAGCAGGCGGTCGACCACGCGCTCGTAGGCCCCGGGGGCGGTGTCGGCGAGGAAGGCGTCCACCTCCTTCGGGCTCGGCGGCAGCCCGGTGAGATCGAGGGTCACGCGCCGGATCAGCGAGCGCCGGTCGGCCTCCGGCGAGGGATTCAGGTGATCCCTCGCGAGCCGGGCGACGATGAACTGGTCGATCGGGTTGCGAACCGAGCCCGCAAGCGCCGCCGGGACCTGGGGCGGGGTCTTGGCCGTGGGCGGGATGAAGGCCCAGTGCTCCTGATACTCCGCCCCCTCGGCGATCCACCGGCGAAGCAGCGCGATCTCGTCCGGCTTCAGCGTCTTGTGCTCCTCGGGCGGCGGCATCATCTCCTTCTCCTTCTTCGACTCGATGCGCTGCACCAGCGGGCTCTTGTCCGGCTGGAAGCGAACAATGGCGGGCCCGAACTTCTCGTGGGCCACGAAGGGGAAATCCCCGCGGTCGAGGCGAAGGCCCGCCTTGCGCGAGCCGGGGTCGGGGCCGTGGCACCCATAGCAGTTCTCCGCCAGGATCGGCTCAATGTCGTCATTGAACGTCAGCTTCGCCGGCGCGGGCGCCGGCGCAGGCGCGTGCTGGCAGCCGGCCTGGACCAGCAGGACAACCGATCCCGCGGCAAGGCCCGCCACCAGGGCGTTGGCTGAAAAGAGTCTTCGGAGGTCGGTCGGCATCACGGCGGCGCCGTCGGAAGGCGGCGAACCTTGGTCAGCCGGCCGGGGTCATTCCAATCCTGAATGGACGGGGTAAAATGTGCGGGGTCTGCCAACAACTCGCCTCCTGCCTGATTGAAAAAGCTACCCGCGGGACTGACGGCATCAACAGAAATACTCGCGGATCGGATGCATTCGTGCCCGGGACGGCGATCGGACCCATGCGGCCCAGAGGCCGCACGTCGGCTCGCGGCTTGACTGAGCAAAGGGAGCACCCCGGAAAAACGAAATGGCAAGCCGTTCCAGGGCCGACCGCTTCTATTACCTCTCGGTCTCGCTGCTCTTCGTTGCCCTGACGGCGATAGGATTCGCGGCGTTTCTCCTCCGGGGAAAGGAGTTCGGAGAGGACCCTATACCCGAGCACACCAAGGCCTTTGTCATCGGGCACGGAGTGGCCCTGCTTACCTGGATAATACTATTCCCCGTGCAGAGCTTCCTCGTCGCATCGAGGCGGGTGAAGATCCACAGGACCCTGGGATGGTTCGCAGTCGCGGTTGCAGGCATCGTGGTCACCCTTGGCACCTGTGCCGCGGTGATGTCGGTGCGCGATCATCCGAATGAGAGCGTCGTCGGGCTCCCCTATCCCCAGTTTCTGCTCCCGATGTTGGCCGAGATGTTTGCATTCGCGGTTTTCGTGGCACTCGGCGTCGCCTATCGGAAACGTCCAAAGGTGCACGCCCCCTTCATGATGCTTGCCACCCTGAGCGTCATCAGCGGCTCCACCTTCCGCATTCCCGCCACTCACCAAGTCTTTGGCGAATCCGGCTGGGTGGGACTGTTCGGTTGTCCGGCGCTGATCGCAGCCATTCTACTCATGGCAAGGTATGCGATCGACAGGCGCGTCGACTGGACATTGGCGGCTGGCGGCGTGGCCCTGTACTCGACCTATTTTGTCATTATGCACGTCGCCCAGGGACCCACATGGGTCCAGATTGCGGCGAACATCGTCAGGCACTAGGGAGGCATCGGCCAACGCCGCGGCCCGTTCCCGACGGCGCCGTTGACACGGCCGTTCGCGCCAATCTCCTCTTGGTTGATGCCTGACTTCCGGGTCCACAGCCTTCCCACCGTCGCCGACCCCGCTGAGATCACGCTCAGCGCGGACGAATCCCACCACCTGGTGGCGGTCAACCGGGCGGCGCGGGGGGCGACCGTCGTCGCGTTTGACGGCAGGGGCTCCGAGTGGGTCTGCGAGCTGGCCGACGCGGACAAGCGGGCCGCCCGCCTGAAGGTGCGCTTTGCGCAGAAGGCTAAGCCCCTTCCGTGGCGGATCACGCTCGGGCAGGCCCTCCCGCTGGGAGCTGCGATGGACTCCATCGTGCGGAAGGCGACCGAGATCGGCGTGTCCCTGATCATTCCCCTTGAGAGCGAGCGCACGCAGGTCCACCTGGACGGGGACCGCTCCGAAAGGAAGATCGAGAAATGGCAGACGGCCGCGCTCGAGGCGGCGAAGCAGTGCGGCAACCCTTGGCTGCCGGAGATCGGCCCGGTCACACCCGCCTCGGCCTTCATCGCCTCGGCGAAGGGTTACGACCTAAAGCTGATCGCGAGCCTCCTGCCCGGGGCGAAGGGCCTCAAGTCCGTGCTGGAGCAGTTCCGCGCCGCGCACGGACGGACTCCTGCGAACGTCCTGTGGCTCGTCGGGCCCGAGGGCGACTTCACCCAGGCGGAGATGAGCCTTTCCAGGGCGAGCGGGTTTGAGCCCATCACGCTGGGGCCGCTCGTCCTGCGCTGCGAGACGGCGGCCGTCTATGCGCTCTCCGTGCTGAGCTACGAGCTCTCCGGCTGACCCGGGCGGCTCACCAGACCAGCAGCCCGCCCGCGAAGGTGAGGCCGGCGCCGACGCTGCAGAAGATGATCTTGTCGCCCTCCGCGAATATCCCCTCCTCCGCCGCCCAGCCGAGCGCCATGGAGACGCTGGCCCCGCTCGTGTTGCCATACTTGGATATCGTCATCACGAACTTCTCGAAGGGGATCCCGACGCGCTTGCTCACGGCCTTCAGTATCCTGGCGTTGGCCTGGTGGGGCACGACCCAGGCGATATCCTCGGGCTGCAGGCTCTCGCGCCTGAGCGTCTCCTCGATCTGCTCCGCGAAGCCGACAACCGCGTGCTTGAAGACCGCGACGCCGTCCATCTGGATGTAGAACTTGCTCAGGTCCCCCTTCTGCTCCGGCCAGGGGATCCTCGCGCCGCCGCCCGTCCTCTGTATCGCCGTGAACTGCTCCGCGTCGCCCGAGAGCCCCATCCTGTGGAGCCTGTGGCCGCCGGGCGCTCCGGTGAGGATCGCGGCCCCTGCGCCGTCGCCGAAGAGGAACGCTGTCTCGTGGTCCTGCGGGTTCGTGATCCGGGACAGGAGCTCGGCCGTGACGACGATCACGTTCCGCGCGGAGCCGCCCAGCATGAGGGAGCGGCCCACCTCGAGTGCGTAGAGCCAGCCCGAGCAGGCCGCGTTCAGGTCGAAGGCGGTCGCCCGCGGGATCCCCAGCTTCGCGGCGAGGGCGCTCGCCATCGACGGGACCGGCTGGTCGGGGATGATTGTCGCCATGATGATCGTGTCGATCTGGCCCACCGGCACCGCCGCCTGCTTGAGGGCGTGCTCCACGGCGACAGCGGCGAGCGAAGTCGCGCTCTCGTCGTCGTCCGCGTAGCGGCGCTCCATGATCCCGGTCAGCCGGACGATCTCGTCCTCCGTCCGGTTCGGGAACGCCTTCAGTATCTCGCTGTTCGCCCTGATGTTCTTCGGAACGGCAAAACCGACGCCGGCGATGCAGACCGTCTCGGAGGCGGGCGTTTTCAGGGGCGTCATTTACCGCGGTTCTCGATGTATCGGGCGACGTCGTCGCCCGAAACCCTGCCCCCAGGCCCGCTCGCCTCGATGTCGGTGATCTTCTCGGGATCGAGGCCCGCCTCCCTGGCGAGCTTCGCCGCCCTCGGAGTCCACACGGCCGCGGCCGTCCCGGCCGCGGCCTTGGGGGCCGCGAGGCCCGACTTGCTCCTCAGGTGGAGCAGGCTGCCGTCGGACGTCTCCAATTGGAGGAAGACCGCGCCGGACGGACCGGCCTCGCCCGGGCCGATATGGATCGCCCGGACGGTCCCGTCGCAGGGGGACTCGTACTCGAAGATCGACTTGTCGCTCTCGAGCTCGCCGAGCTTCTGGCCCTTGGACACGCGGGCCCCGGGCTGGACTTTAAGCGTGACGACGGTCAGCTCGTTCACCGTGGCGCCCATCGAGGGCATGGGAACGTCGATCAGGAAGGTATCCATCAGGGTTATTGGTGCCGATCGTGGGTGCGGCGCCGAGCATGGTCAACCTCGCAGCCCGCCCGGACGGCGCCGGTGTCAGCCGGCCCGCCCCGGCGAAACCGCCCGCCAGACCGCGAGGCACCCGGCGACGAGCCCGGGGAGGTCCGCGAGGGGGATCATGTTCGGCCCGTCGCTTGGCGCGCTCCCCGGGTCGGGGTGCGTCTCTATGAAGAGCCCGTCCGCGCCGGCCGCGATGGCCGCCCGCGCGAGGGGCGCCGCGAACTCCCGCTGGCCACCGCTCTTGCCCCCGGCCGCGCCCGGCAGCTGCACGCTGTGCGTCGCGTCAAAGACCGTGGGGTAGCCGTTGCGCGCCATGATGGAAAACGAGCGCATGTCGACGACGAGGTTCTGGTAGCCGAAGGTCGTCCCGCGCTCCGTCTGCCAGATCTCCTTCGCCCCGCCCTGCTTCAGCTTGGCCGTCACGTGCTCCATCTCCTGCGGGGACAGGAACTGCCCCTTCTTCACGTTGACCGCGCGCCCCGTCCCGGCCGCCGCGAGCAGCAGGTCCGTCTGCCGGCTGAGGAAGGCAGGGATCTGCAGCACGTCGCAGACCTTGGCGACCGGGGCGACCTGGACCCTCTCGTGGACGTCCGTGAGGACGGGGAACCCGAATTCCCTCTTCACGAGCGCAAGCAGCGCAAGCCCCTCCTTGAGGCCCGTGCCGCGGGGGCCGGTGCCCGAGGTCCGGTTGGCCTTGTCGAACGACCCCTTGAACACGATCTTGAGCTCGGGATGGGCCTTTCCAAGTGCGGCGAGCCCGCCTGCGACGGCGCGGCAGACCGCCTCGCTCTCGAGCGAACAGGGGCCGGCTATCAGCAGGAGCTTCCTGCGGTCGAAGATCCTCACTTGCGGCCCTTTTTCGACCGGCCGCGCCTGTACTTGATCGCCGCCGCGATGAACGCGGCGAAAAGGGGATGGGCCCGGTTCGGCTTCGACTGGAACTCGGGGTGGAACTGGACCCCGAGGAACCAGGGGTGCCCCTTGAGCTCCATGATCTCTACCAGGTTGCGCTTTGGATTGATCCCGCTGACGACCGCGGGCCCCTTCAGGCGCTCGACGTAGGCGTTGTTCACCTCGTAGCGGTGGCGGTGGCGCTCGAGGACGTACGGCTTGCCGTAGGCCCTCGCGGCGAGCGACCCGGGAAGGATCGCGCAGTCGTAGCTTCCGAGGCGCATCGTCGCACCCTTGTCCGTTATGGCCTTCTGCTCCTCCATCATGTTGATGACCGGGTCGGCGCACCTGGGGTCAAACTCGGTGCTGTTCGCCCCGGGCAGCTTCAGGACGTTGCGGGCGATCTCAATCACCGCGATCTGGAGCCCCAGGCAGAGGCCGAAATAGGGGACGCCCTTCTCGCGGGCGTACCGCGCCGCCGCGATCTTCCCCTCGGTGCCGCGGTCCCCGAAGCCCCCCGGCACGAGGATCCCGTCCAGCCCCCTGAGGAGCGCCATCCCTCCCCTCTTCTCCAGGTCCTCGGCGTCGATCCTGCGCACGTTGACCCTGCACGTGTTCGCTATGCCCGCGTGCGTGATCGACTCGTAGACCGACTTGTACGCGTCCTGGAGCTCGATGTACTTCCCGACGACGCCGATCGTGACCTCGTGCCTCGGGTTCAGTATCCTGCGCACGATCTCGACCCAGATGTTCTTCTTGGGCGCGGGCCTCGAGAACCCGAGGAGGTCGAGCACGAGCTCGTCCATCTTCTCCTTCTGGAGGGCTAGCGGGAGCTGGTAGATGGAGCTGTCCACGTCGCGGCACTCGATGACCGCCTTCACGGGCACGTTGCAGAACATGCTGAGCTTGTCCCGGAGGTCCGTGTCCAGCGGATGGTCGCAGCGGCACACGAGCACGTGGGGCTGGATGCCGATCTCGCGGAGCTTCGCCACCGACTGCTGGGTGGGCTTGCTCTTGAGCTCGCCCGCAGCGGCAAGGAACGGGACGAGCGTCACGTGGATGAAGACCACGTCCTTCGGCTTCATCTCGAGCGCGAACTGCCTCATCGCCTCGAGGAAGGGGAGGCCCTCGATGTCGCCCGTCGTCCCGCCGATCTCGGTGATGAGGACGTCGACGTCCTTCCCCCCGGCGTAGATCCTCTCCTTGATCTCGTTCGTGACGTGCGGGATCACCTGGACCGTCTTTCCCAGGTACACCCCGCGCCGCTCCTTCTGGATCACGCTCTCGTATATCTGGCCCGAGCTCAGGCTGTTGAGGCGCGACAGCCTGCCGCTCGTGAACCTCTCGTAGTGGCCGAGGTCGAGGTCGGTCTCCGCGCCGTCCTCGAGCACGTAGACCTCGCCGTGCTGGTACGGGCTCATGGTCCCGGGGTCGACGTTGAGATAGGGGTCGAACTTCTGGATGCGGACGGTGAGGCCCCTGAGCTCAAGCAGCGCGCCGAGCGCCGCCGCGGTGAGCCCCTTGCCAAGCGAAGAAACAACTCCGCCCGTCACGAAGATATATTTCATCACTTGAGGGATAAACGCCGGCACCCGAAACGCGCAAGATTCTTCAAACGGCGGCCGCCCCCTACCCGAAAAAATACATCACGGTCCAGACAACCGCGGCGACGATGATCCCCCAGAAGAGGATCCAGAGCGCCGCCTTGATCAGCTTGAGGAGCAGCCAGAGGGCCGCGGCCGCCACAACCACCGCGCAGGCAACGATGAGCCAATGGGGGTATCCCGCGAGAAGGTCGGACATGCCAGAGGTTGGCATTGCCCCGCGGCCGGCGCAAAATGAATTGCCGAGCCAAGCCCGCGACCTCCAACTCGGCCCGTGGACGGGACTAACCTGAACTCCAAGCCGCAGCTCCTCGCATGGCTGCTGTGCGACGGCGTCCACATCGACCCGGGCTCCGGGAAGCACACGATCCTCGGGGTCTTCTCGAACATCATGGCGAAGCGCTTCCCGGTCGTGCACCCCCACATGGTCTGGTTCATGACGCTGACGGACGTCGCGGCCGGCGGCCACAGGATGAAGATATCCATGGGCATAGACCCGACCGACCCCAAGCCCCTCATCGAGCGGCCCTTCGAGTCCCAGGGCCCGCTCGCCCGGATCAACCTGATCACCGAGATACGCAACCTGAGCTTCGAGGTTGCCGGCGAGTACTCGATCCTGATCGAGATCGACGACGAGCCGCTCCTGGCGACGAGCCTGACTGTCGCCCAATGACCCGCCGCCGATGACCAGGACTCCCCCAGAATTCGAGCTCGCCGGCGTCGGCTCGCCGATCGTCGACCTCACGGCGCAGGTTCCCGAGTCCTTCCTCGCCAACGTCTCCGGGGAGAAGGGCGGCATGGTCCTCGTCGACGACGCCGAGATCGAGCGGATCCTGTCCAAGCTGGATTCGCCGCCGTCGCTCTCCACCGGGGGATCCGCTGCGAACGCGGCCTTCAACGCCGCCCGCCTGGGGCTCCGGACGACGTTCATCGGGAAGCTCGGCAACGACGCCCTGGCGGGGGCCTACGTCGAGCGCTACGCGGCGGCCGGCGTCGACGCCTCCCGGTTCAAGCGGGGATCGGTGGCCAACGCCCGCTGCCTCGCCCTCGTGACGCCCGACGCCCAGCGCACGATGCGGACGTGCCTGGGGGCGGCGATGACGCTCTCGCCGTCGGAGATATCCCCGAACGACTTCCGCGGGGTGCGCCACGCGCACATCGAGGGCTACCTCGTGTTCAACGAGGAGCTCTGCGACGCCGTGCTGAATGCGGCCAGGGCGTCGGGCTGCACGATCAGCCTCGACCTCTCCGCGTTCGAGGTCGTGAACGCCAAGAGGGACTGGATGTTCAGGCAGTTCGGGCGCGGGATCGACGTCGTGTTCGCCAACGAGGATGAGATTCGCGCCCTCTACCCTGGCAACAATGCCGGCTTTGAGGTCCTCGCCTGCGAGCTCGCCACGCACGGCGTCGTGGCCGCCGTGAAGATGGGCCGCGACGGCGCGTGGGTCGGCAAGGGGGAGGAGATCCACCGGATCGCACCGGTGCACGTCGCGGACGTGATCGACACGAACGGGGCCGGCGACGCGTGGGCCGCCGGATTCCTCTTCGGCTTCATCAGGGGCCGTCCCCTGGGCGAATGCGGGGCGATGGCTTCCATCATGGGCTCGGAGACCGTGCGCCACCTGGGCCCGCTGATCCCGGACTCGGTCTGGCCGGCGGTTCGCGCGCGTATCCGGTGAAAAAGGGGCCATTCGGGCCCAGGGTTGGAGCGCCTTGATAGACGCCAACTCGTTTTATTGTAGCGTGATGTATGTTTTAAGTGCGAATTCTTTTGACAGATTACTCTGCATAGTAGAGTAATCTGTCATGAACATCTCACCGGACGAGGCAGCCAAGGCGCTCCAGGAGGTCGAGGCCTCTCGCGCCGCCATGCGAAGCGCCATCCGCTCCCACCGCGGGCACCTCTACCTCTGGCTCTGGGGCTGCATCTGGATCGCGATGTCCACCCTCAACTGGGTCTACGGCCAGCGTGCCCTGCTCTGGAACGACTGGATCTGCGGCGCCGGCCTCGTGGTCACGCTCATCATCGGGGTCGCCCAGGGCCGGCAGATCCGGTGCAGGACGGACCGCCGCTTCATCGGCGTCTGCGCGACGCTCCTCGCGTTCGGCTACCTGGTGTGGCCCGTCCTCCTCGGCGACCTCCACTCCTACGACTTCCACTCCTACAAGGCGGCCTTCGCCTACTTCACGGTCCTCTGGATGCAGCTCTACATGGTCGGGGGCATCTGGTTCGGCAACTACTGGTTCTGGATAGGCCTCGCCGCGACGGCGGCGATCGTCGGGGCGCTCCTTCTGGCCCCCGCCTTCTTCTGGCCGGTGACCCTCCTGATAGGCCTCGTGATGCTGGGCAGCGGCCTCTACGTCCGGTATTGCTGGCGGTAGTACGCCATGAACGAGCTCGATCCCGTCATCCACCAGCCCGCCCGCCTCCAGATCATGTCGGCGCTCTGCCAGCTTGGGGAGCGCGCGCGGGTGGACTTCAGCTACCTGAAGGACCATCTCGGCCTCACCGACGGCAACCTGGGCGCGCACCTGGCGACGCTCGAGGCGAGGGGCTACATCGCGGTCGAGAAGGAGTTCGTCGCCAGGAGGCCGAAGACGTTCGTCGCCGCGACGCCAGGCGGCCGGCAGGCCTTCCACACCCACGTCGCCGCCCTGCAGTCTATCCTCCAGCCGAAATGACCGCTCCCCTTCTCTCCGCAAACGGCGTCGTCAAGCGCTTCGGGCCGCTCACGGCCCTGGACGGAGTGTCGCTCGACATCGCCCCGGGGGAATTCTTCGGCCTCCTGGGCCCGAACGGGGCCGGCAAGTCCACCTTCATGTCGCTCGTGGCTGGCTTGCGCCCGCCCGACGGCGGCACTCTCACGGTCGCCGGGGCGGGCGTCGCGGCGGGGTCGGCGTCCGCCCGGCAGGCGCTGGGCCTCGTCCCGCAGCACATCGCCCTCTACGAGGACCTGAGCGCCGAGGCGAACCTGCGGATCTTCGGAGAGCTCTACGGGCTGCGCGGCGCAAAGCTTGGGGAGCGGGTCGACCACGCGCTCGATGCCGTGCAGCTCGCCGACCGCAGGAAGGACCTGGTGAAGACGTTCTCCGGGGGGATGCAGCGGCGCCTGAACCTAGCCGCGGCGCTGCTCCACAGCCCCAAGCTCCTGCTCTGCGACGAGCCCACGGTCGGCGTCGACCCCCAGTCCAGGAACGCCATCTTTGACTACCTGCAGGAGCTCAACCGCGGGGGCCTGACGATCATCTACTCCACGCACTACATGGAGGAGGCGACGCGCCTCTGCTCGCGGATCGGGATCATCGACCATGGTAAGATCCTCGCCCTCGGCACCATCGAGGAACTCCTGGCCCGCCTTCCCTTCGAGGAGGAGGTCCGGTTCCCCTCGACGGCAGAGACCGCGTCGCTGGCGCAGGAGCTCGCCGCGAACGGCGAGGTCTCCACCGTCGACGGCGTCCACAGGTTCCGTCCGAAGCCCGGGTACCCGATGAGCTCGTTCTACGGCCTCACCGAGGGGCATTCCCTTCCCGCCAGGCTCTTCACGAGCCAGCGCCCCACCCTCGAGGCGCTCTTCCTCCAGCTGACCGGCCGCGTGCTCCGCGAATAATATGCACCCGATCCTCGTACTCGTCCGCAAGGACTTCGCCCTCTTCCTGAGGGACAAGGCCTCCATCTCGCTCACGTTCATCGTGCCGTTCGCGCTCATCTACCTCTTCGGGCAGATCTACCACGTGAACTCGTCGGACCCGGGGCCGTCCGGGATTCCCGTCGCCGTCGTGAACCAGAGCGACAATCCGGCTGCCGCGAGGCTCGTCGAGGCGCTGAGGGCGGAGAAGACCTTCAAGGTCCTCACCAAGTTCGTGAACCCCGACAAGACCACCCGGCCGCTCGCCGAGGGGGACCTGCGCGCCCTCATGCACGCGGACAAGTTCCGGTTCGCCCTCGTGATCCCGAAGGACGTCATACGGCCGGAAGACATCGGGATCCACCTGAGGACCTACTCCAACCCGCGCAACGCGGTCGAGGCCGAGACCGTCGAGGGGATCCTGCAGAAGACGATCTTCTCGAAGGTGCCGGAACTCCTGGGGCAGTCGCTCCAGGCGCGGGCGCGCTCCTACCTCGGCGACGCCCGCCTCGACCGGTTCAACACGTCGATCGCGTCCGCCGTCGCCGGCGCCTTCGGGGGAGACGAGGCGGATATAAAGGCCCACATGGCGGACGGCGAGCTGGGGTTCCGGCGCCTTGACACCGCCGGCGCGTCCGCGCCCGTGGCAGCGCAGGACTCCGGCGACGCGCTCTCGAGGATCGTCAAGATCGACAACGTCCAGGTGGAGGGCGCCGGGATCAAGTCCCCCCTCGCGACGCTTCTCGTCGGGGGATGGGCGATGCAGTTCCTCCTCTTCGCCGTGACGGCGTCCGCGACGGCGCTCTTCCGCGAGAAGGAGCATGGGATATTCCAGCGGGTGCTGTCGGCGCCCGTCACCCGGGGCGACATCCTGTGGAGCAAGTTTCTCTACGGGATATGCCTCGGCCTCGTGCAGCTCGGCGTCCTCTTCCTCGCGGGCCACGTCCTCTTCGGCATCGAGATCGGCAGCCAGGCCGGGCTGCTGGCCGTCGTGTGCGTTTTCGCCGCCGCGGCCTGCACGTCCTTCGGCATGCTTATCGCCGCGGTGTCCCCCACGCCGGAGTCGGCCCGGGGCCTGTCGACGTTCGTCATCCTCCTCATGTGCGCCGTCGGCGGGGCCTGGTTTCCGGTCAGCTTCATGCCCGAGTTCATCCAGAGGTTCAGCAGGCTCACCCTAGTCTACTGGTCCATGGAGGGCTTCAGCCAGGTGCTCTGGGCCCGCGCCACGCTGGCCGAGCTCCTGCCCACGCTGGGCTGGCTCAGCCTCATGACGGCCGTGGTGATGGGGTTCTCCGTCTGGCGCTTCAACAGGGGCCGGATATTCGACTGACGCCCCGGGGGCGCCGGGACAAAATTCCTTTGCCGACGGGCGGGCCCTCGGCGAGAGTCCGCGGCTTCCCATGCCCGAGGACCTTGCAACGCTCGTCACCGCCATGGCCGTGCGCGCCCGCGCGGCCTCGCTCGCGCTCGCCGTCTCCCCGGCGCGCGCGCGGAACGCGGCGCTCCTGGACCTTGCCGGAAGGATCGACCGCTCGCACGCGGCCCTATTGGAGGCCAACAGCCTGGACCTCGCCGCGGCGCGGGGCGGCGGGCTCACTCCGGCGGAGATCGACCGCCTGACGCTCACGCCGGGGAGGCTGGCGCACCTCGCCGAGTCCGTGCGCCAGGTCGCCGCCCTTCCGGACCCCCTGGGCGAGGTCCTGGAGGAGTCGACCCGCCCCAACGGCCTCCGGCTGCGCAAGGTGCGGGTCCCGATAGGCGTTATCGGCGTCATCTTCGAGGCGCGCCCGAATGTCACCGTCGACTGCGCGGTCCTCTGCCTGAAGAGCGGCAACGCCTCGATCCTGCGGGGCGGCCGGGAGATCTTCGAGACTAACAGGACCCTCGCCGCGCTCGTCTCCGAGTCGCTCGCCTCCGCGGGGCTCCCGCGCGATTCCGTGCAGCTGGTCCCGACGACCGACCGGGCCGCGCTGGAGGTCCTCCTCAGGCTCGACTCCCACATCCACTGCATCATCCCGCGGGGGGGCGAGGGGCTCATCAAGTTCGTCACCGAGAACAGCACGATACCCGTGATCAAGCACTTTGCCGGTGTCTGCTTCGTTTACCTGGACAGAAGGGCCGATCCGGCGATGGCGGAGGCCATCGCCGTGAACGCGAAGACCCAGCGGCCGGGGGTCTGCAACGCGGCCGAGCAGCTGCTCGTCCACCGGGACGCCGCGGCGGCGCTCCTGCCACGCGTGGGATCGGCGCTCGCGGCGAAGGGCGTCGAGCTGCGCTGCGACCGCGCCGCCCTGGAGATCCTTGAGGGCGCGGGCGTGGCGGCCAGGGCGGCATCCGCGGCCGACTTCACCGCCGAGTTCCTCGACCTCGTCGCAGCCGTGCGCGTCGTGGACTCGCTCGACGAGGCCGTGGCGACCATCAACCGCGACGGCTCCGCGCACAGCGACGCGATCGTGACGGCCGACGGCGCGGCCGCGGAGATGTTCATGGCGGCGGTGGACAGCGCCGCGGTGTTCTGGAACGCGAGCACGAGGTTCAACGACGGGTTCGAGTTCGGGTTCGGCGCGGAGATCGGGATAAGCACGGACCGGCTGCATGCGCGCGGGCCCATGGGCCTGCGCGAGCTCTGCAGCTACAAGTGGCTCGTGACGGGGACGGGCCAGGTCCGTTCGTAGGCCCCGGCCGCCAAGGATTGGTTTGCGTGGAACCATCGCCGGCGCTACGTTACTCCAGAAGGGTCAAGATGAAGAACCGCGCCCCCATTCTCCTCGCAGCACTCATGGTCTCGGCCGCCCGCGCTCTCGCGCAGGACGCGGCCCAGGCGCCCGCCCCGACGCCGGCCGCGGTCCAGACCACCGATGCGTCGGGCGTCGTCCTAGCCGCGAAGCCGAGGGAATACGCGGCGCCGACGCCGCCTCCCGACTCGGACGGCGTGACGCGGTCCGTCTCGGCGGGGGTCGCCGCCGCCCTGTCCGACGGGGCGCCCAGGTACAGCCCGCCGACCCCCGCCCCGTCCCCCACGCCAGAGCCGGCGGACATTAAGGACGTCGACAAGCCGAAGAACGGGATCGTGCGGCTGCCGAGCTACGTCGTCCGCGAGAGCCGTCCGCCGATTTTCCGGGACCGCGACCTCTTCACGGCCCAGGGGATGCTCGACCTCACGATGAGGCGGCACGCAGGCCTGATGCTCGGTGACCTCTTCGGGCTCAATTCCACCAACAAGCCTGGCAGCCCCGCGTACCAGATGATGGTGGACGACGAGCGCAAGGACAACATGGACGACCTCTTCGACACGGCCCACGCGATGGCGCAGGGGGGCGACTTCGCGGAGGGCTCCTACATCCTCCAGCAGAGCCAGAGCACGTACATGCGCGAGGGCGGTGACTGGGACTGGAGCGGATCCGGCCCCGTTGGAGGCCTCACGGGGACCGGTAAGTGACCGAAACGCTGATCCTGCGGGAACTCCTCGCGGCCGAGCCGGGCTGGGTTTCCGGCGGCGCGATCGCCTCGAGGCTCGGCGTGAGCCGGGTTTCCGTCTGGCACCAGATGGAGAAGCTCCGGGCGCAGGGGTTCGGGTTCGAGGCGCAGCCCGCGCGCGGCTACAGGCTTTCCCGCAGGCCGAGGATGCTCCACGCGGGTCTCGTCGAGGCGCAGCTCAAGGTGCGCCGCAGGGGGTTCACCTTCCTGGTCCTCGACGAGGTCGACAGCACGAACGACGAGTGCGCCCGCCAGCTCGCGGCGGGACGCGCGGCTCCCTTCGCCGTGTTCGCCCGCAAGCAGACCCGCGGCCGCGGCCGGTTCGGCCGGGTCTGGCACAGCGAGGCGAACGGAAACCTGTACTCGAGCTTCGCGTTCCGCCCGCGGATCGCGCCCGAGCGGATGCAGACCTTCACGCTCTGGATGGGGGTCACGATCTGCGAGCTCGTGTCCCGGTTCGTCCCGGTCGCGCCCGGCATCAAGTGGCCGAACGACATCGTGTTCGACGGGAGGAAGGCGGGCGGGATCCTGACCGAGGCGCGGGTGGACGCGGACCAGATCCGCGACCTCGTCTTCGGGCTCGGGCTCAACGTGAACAGCCCGCCCTCCGACTGGCCCTCGGAGCTCGGCCGCCGGGCCGTGTCCCTCTCCGAGCTCGCCGGGGAGGAGATCGACCTGAACCGCCTGACGGCGGCGCTCATCGGGCGGGTCCTCCTGGCCTACGAGCGGTTCATCGACGGCGACCACGTGGACATGTTCGCCGAGCTCTGGAACAAGTACGACGTCCTCCGCGGCCGCGACGTGACGCTGGCCGAGGGCGGGCGCAAGCGGCGCGGCAGGGTGCTCGGTGTCGACGACGTGGGCTCGCTCCTCCTGCGCGACGACCACGGGCGCACCCGCTGCTTCCGCGCGGGCGAGGTCACCGTTGAGAAGGGCGGCTGAGCGCGCCCGCCGGCATGACCGCAACCCCCATCCAGCCGGCCATCGAGGTTTCCCACCTCGTCAAGAGCTACGCGGGCGTGGTCGCGGTCAACGACATCAGCTTCACGGTGCCCCGGGGCGAGATCATCGGGTTCCTCGGGCCCAACGGCGCCGGCAAGTCGACCACGATGAGGATCCTGACGGGCTACCTCCCGGCGACGTCGGGGCAGGTTTCTATATGCGGCTTCCCCGTGGCGACCGAGCCCGACGCGGTCAAGAGGCGCGTGGGCTATATGCCCGAGAACAACCCCCTCCCCGACGACATGCGCGTGAGCGAGTACCTTTACTTCCGGGGGAGGCTGAAGGAGGTGCCCCGCAGGAGCCTGGGCTCACGGATCGACGAGGTCCTGGAGCTCTGCGACCTGAAGCGGGTCCGCCACAAGATCATCGGGAAGCTATCGAAGGGGTTCCGCCAGCGCGTCGGCATCGCCGAGTCCGTGCTCGCCGAGCCGCCGGTTATCATCATGGACGAGCCGACGATCGGCCTCGACCCGCACCAGATCCTGATCGTGCGCGACCTGATAGCCAGCCTGCGCGGCCGCATGACCGTGCTCATCTCAAGCCACATCCTCCCCGAGATCGAGATGACATGCGACCGCGTGCTCATCATCAACCAGGGCAGGATCGTCGCCCAGGGGACGCCGTCGGACCTCCGGCGCGAGGTCCTGGGGCAGTCCGCCTACGAGATCGAGGCGGCGGGCGACCTGGGCTCGCTTCCCTTCCTCCTGGGGTCGATCGACCCCGGGCTCTCGGTCGCCTCCGAGGGCGCGCCGGACGTCCTTGGGTTCCGGACGATAAAGCTGAAGACGCTGAACCCGGAGGACACGGGCGAGGCCATCCTTCGCGCGTGCCTCTCCGAGGGGCTTCGCGTCCGCGCGCTCAGCCGGGCCCACCCCACCCTCGAGGACGTCTTCCTCGCGGCGACGCGCAGGAGCTGGGACGCGGTGGCGGAGGACCGGGTCCCCCCGGGGCGGTCATGAGGCATTTCCTGACGATCCTGGCCCACGAGGTCCGCATGCTCCTCGTGAGCCCGAGCACCTACATCGCCGCGGTCGGGTTCCTCTCCGTGATGGGGTTCATCTTCACGGGCATCCTCGAGGCCTACAGCAAGGCGCCCCAGGAGCTCTCGCCGGCCTCGGTGTTCTTCGAGATCTATTATTTCCCGGCGATCTTCATGGTCCCGCTCCTGACGATGAAGTGCCTGGCCGACGAGCGAAGGCTGGGCACGATCGAGACGCTGCTCACGACGCCGGTCACCACGGCGGAGGTCGTCCTCGGCAAGTACGCCGCCGCCTACCTGCTCTACCTGCTCTTCTGGGGGTCGACGGCCGGGTTCTTCTACATCCTGAAGAGGTTCGCTGGCGACGCCCACCTGATCGACCCGGGCCCCATCCTCGGCGGCTACCTGTTCGTCGCCGTCTCCGGGCTCCTCTTCATCGCGATCGGGGTCTTCGCGAGCTCGCTCTCGCGCAACCAGGCGGTCGCGGGCATGCTCTGCGTGACCATGCTGGTCGGCCTCATCTTCGGCGGGCAGTACCTCGCCAACGCCACCTGGATGGACCGCGAGGCCCTGTCGCCGCTGAAGGCGGCCGTCGACTACGCCCAGGTCCAGCAGCACTACCAGGACTTCACGCGCGGCGTGGTCGACATGCGCGAGCTGCTCTTCTACGTCAGCGGGACGGTCCTGGCGCTCATCTTCAGCATCCTCTGCGTCGAGACCAAGCTGCTCCACAGCTAGCGAACCGCGCCGCCAAGTGATCGACAGCTTCCGAGCCGCCCGATGGATCCGAACGCTTAACCTGGCGCTCCAGGCGGTGCTCTTCATGACGCTCGTGGGCGGCCTGAACTACCTCGCGAAGAGCCATGCGTGGCGCAAGGACCTCACGAGGTACCGCCGCTTCTCCCTCTCGGCCGAGACGCTCGCGTACCTGAGGGACCTCCCGCTCCCGGTCCACATCGTGGTCACCTCGAGCGCCCAGACGGAGGACGACCCCGAGATCAAGGGCCTGCTGAGCGAGTACGCGTACGCGACCGAGGGGAACCCCGGCGGCCGCATCTCCGTGGAATACATCGACCTCTACGAGGACCGGCGAAAGACGGAGAAGTACGGCGTCGACAAGGCCGGCCTCGTGCTCCTCATGTGCGGCGACAGGAGGCGCGTCCTCACGCCCGACCTCATGTTCAGGTGGGAGAACAAGGTGCGCAAGGACTTCGTCGGCGAACAGGCCGTCACGGCGGCGATCCTCGACGTTTCCAATCCCGACAGGAAGAAGATCTACTTCCTCGTGGGCCACGGCGAGCTGCGGCCGGACGACGTCGACCCGGCCCACGGCCTGTCGATGGCGCGCGACGAGCTCATCCAGCGCAACTACGACGTGGGGACGCTCGAGCTCGCCGCGGCGCGGAAGATCCCCGCCGACACCTCCCTCCTCGTGAGCGCATGGCCGAGGGAACCCTTCACGCCCTACGAGCAGGAGCTCCTGCGCCAGTACATGGGGGCCGGCGCCGGCAGGCTGATCCTCTTCCTGGCCCCCTTCGCCCAGTCGGGCCTGAAGGACCTGCTGATCGACGACTGGGGGGTCCTCGTGGACGACGACCTCATCCTGGACCCGGCGTCCGACAGCATGACGGAAGAGGGCGACCTCATCATCCGCGCGTACACGGCGCACCCCATAACGCAGGCCCTGATCGACTACAAGGAGGTCCTGACGCTCGGCCGGGCGCGCAGCGTCAGGCCGCTGCCGGGGCACCCGGCGGGCGCCGGGCTTACGGTGGTCACGCTCGCGGCCACCTCTAAGTCGGCGTGGGGCGAGATCAACGAAACCCAGCGCGGGATACAGCCCTTCACGCCGGGGATCGACATCAAGGGCCTTCCCCAGATGGATCCCCCGGGCCGCCTGGGGGTCGCCGTTGCCTCGGAGAGGATCCCCGTCCGCGGGGACCTGCCGTTCAGCGTGCCGGGCGGCAAGCTCGTCGTCGTGGGCACAGGGGACATGATATCCAACGCGAGGTTCTCGACGACGGGCGAGGAGCAGTTCTTCCTCGGGGCGGTCAACTGGACCGTGGGGCGCGACGCCTCGCTCAACGTCCCCGCCCGCCCCATCGAGCGCTTCTCGCTTTCCCTCAGCGCGGGCGACCTGGCCCGACTGCGCTACACCCTGATGCTTGCCCTCCCCGGAATTGCCGCCCTGCTTGGGATCGCCGTATACTGGGCGCGGCGCAACTAGGCGCCGCCCCGCCGCTCCACCGAAATGCGCTCCAAAGTCACACTCGTACTCCTGTTCCTGAACGTCGCGCTGTTCTTCTTCATCTTCTATTTCGAGCGCGACTGGCGGATCGAGCGGGCCACGAACGAGGCGCGCCACCGCGTGCTCGGGGTCGAGGCCGCCGACATCCGCAGCCTCGAGGTCACCGGGCCCGCCCCCGCCTCGGGCTTCAGGCTCGAGCTCCGGGGCGACACCTGGTTCCTGACGAAGCCCGTCGAGTGGCCGGCGAACCCCGTCGCGGTCAGCCACATCCTGAGCGAGCTCCAGGTCCTCGAGAACGTCGCGAGCTTCAGCACGAAGGACCTCGACAAGAACGGGCAGAAGCTCTCGGACTACGGCCTGGACCAGCCCAAGCTGACGCTCGCCTTCTCGTCGGGCGACGAGGGGTCCTCGGGCGCGCCGGCCGCGCGGACGACCGTCCTGCGGATAGGCGACTCGGTAAAGGTGGGGGACCACCTCTACCTGCTCTCCTCAGACGGCGAGAAGATCCACGTCGTCAGCCGGTCGCTCGCCGACAGCCTCACGGTCCCTTTCGACCAGCTGCGCTCGGACGTCATCTTCTCGATACCGGCCTTCGAGGCGCGCTCGCTCAACCTCCAGACGACCTCGCCCTCGAGCGTCCGCGTCCGGCTCGACAAGGAGGGCAGCCGCTGGCTCTTCAGGACGCCCGTCAACGCGCGCGCGGCGAAGAACGCCACCGACCTGGCGATCAACCAGCTCGACGAGCTCCGCGTGAGCGCGTTCGTCCTGCAGAACCCGCCGGCCACCCTGCCCTCCGCCGCGCCCTCCCTTCGCGTGACGCTCGAGGGGAACAACCGGCACGAGACCCTCTTCGTCGGTGCCCCGGCGGAAGGCGCCGACACCTACTATGCGCAGCTCGAGGACCGGAGCGCGGTCTTCACCGTCGTGATCCCTGTGGACCTCATGAACATGCTCCGCAACTCCGCGGACGACCTGCGGGACCGGCACATCCTGGACTTTGACGCCACGTCCGTCACGTCGATCGCGCTCTCGGCGCTCAACCAGCCCGAGATCGCGCTCCAGCGCCTCGAGTCGGGGGCGGACGGCCACGACGCGGGCTGGCAGATCATCCGGCGCGGGGGCGGCGCGCAGGCGTCGCAGGCCCAGGCCGCGGACACGGCGGCCGTCCAGCGCCTCCTCGGGCAGCTCGAGACGCTCTCCGCCGTCAGGTTCCAGAGCGACGCCCCCACGAACGCCGACATCGAGGAATGGGGGTTCAACCGGCCGGAGCGCGAGATAGCGCTGACGCTCGCGGGAACGCCCGCGTCGCAGGTGACGCTGCAGATCGGCCTGCCGACGAAGCGGGAGAACGTCGCCTACGCCAGGATCGCGGGCCTGCCCTCGGTCTACGCCGTCGAGCCCGACATCCTGAAGGACGCAAGCGCGCTGCCGCTCGCCTGGCGCGAGCGGCTGATCAGCTCGCTCCCCCCGTCGGCGAAAATCACGTCCCTCACGCTGGCCAACGCGGCCGACAACTCCGTCATCTACTCGCACAAGCTCGCCGACAACGAGACGTGGGACGCCGCCCTCGCCTCCGAGTCGGCGCCGCGCCGGGATGCGGTGACTGCGGTGCTCGCCCAGCTGCGCAGCCTGCGCGCGGCGAGCTTCGTCCAGGACGGCTTCCCCGACAAGGTGCTCGCCGCGGGCGAGATGCGCCCGTGGAAATACCGCCTCGACGCGACCATCCTGCTCCCCGGGGGGAACGGGCAGGTGAGCACGACGACCCTCTGGTTCGCGGAGAGGACCGGCGGCGCCGAGCAACTCGCCGGCTCGAAGGACATCGGGGCGGTGTTCGCGGTCGAGCAGCCGCTCGTGGACGCCCTGTTCGCACTGACGCAGCCCTGACCGGATGCCCGACGGAACCCTCAGGCGCTGCTTTGCAGGTGCCCGCTACTGCGCCACCTGCCTCGTCACCCTCGCCGTGTGGACGGCGTGGCTCGGCCTTGTGCTGCTGCTCTGCCTCCAGGCCTACATAGCCTCGGTGAACGAGCTCAGGGTCCCACGGTTCGTCCTGCGCTCGATCGAGGACCACCTCGCCGAGACCGGCGTCACGGTGAAGTTCGGGCGGGCGATCTTCGACCCGTCGGGCCGCATCCTGCTCACGAAGGCCCGCTTCAAGCTGGACTCCTTCGCCGAGCCCGTCGTCACGGCCGACGCGATCTACCTGCGGCTCGACCCCATCGCGCTCCTCGAGCGGCGCTTTGAGGCGAGGGAGATCCGGGCGACCGGGGCCAACCTCTTCATTCCCGCGATGCTCTCGGCCTCCGGCCGGGCGGAGAAGATCGTGCAGGACCTGGACGCGGGCTTCTCGATCACGTCCCGCGGGGACGAGTTCTCGGTCGACTACCTGAGCTGCCGGATGGGGGGCGTCCTCATTTCCGCGCGCGGGGGGATCAACGCGGGCACGGTGGCAAGGAACGGCGCCGAGGCGACCTCGCTTCCCCTCGCCGAGTTCGTCTCGAAGAACTACGTCGCGCTCAGCCGGGAGTTCTCGCGGGCGGAGGAGCAGCTCGCGGGGCTCGCGGGGACGGTCGTCACGGCCGTCCTCACGCCGTCCGACACGCGCGGGGCGATCGTGAACGCCCAGCTCTACGCGGACTCGCTCAGGATGCCCGCGCCCGTAGAGATCGAGGCGGCCAGGATACAGGCGAACTGCCGGTTCCCCCTCCTGGGCGGCGCTCCCCTCATGACGACGGCCGTCGCGACCGCCGAGAGCCTGCGGATCGGGGGGAAGGTGGCGGCCACGGGCGTTCGCGCGCGCACGCGCGGGATCCTCAAGATGGACACGCTGGCGTTCGACACGAGGCAGGTCGAGGTCTCCGCGGGGTCCGCCACGATGGGGGCGGACGCTGTCGGCGCGCCCCTCGTGGTCTTCATCCCGGGGACCGGCCGCGCTTTCAGCGCCGAGGCCACCGCCATGGTGCTCGGGCAGGTCGCCTGGGCCCGGGGGGACGTCGACCTGGCGGACAAGTCGGCAGACATCGCGTTCGACGGGTCGCTCTCGCCCGGGCTGACCGAGCGGGTCTCGCAGCAGATCGGCGCCGACGTCAGGCGCTTCGCGGACCTGTCGGAGCCGATGCAGGCGGCGGGCAGGCTCCGCCTCTCGCCGGGATGGAAGTTCAGGGACGTGAAGGCGCGCGTCGACGCGCGCAACTTCGTCGCCTACCGCGTGCGATTTGACGAGGCGCGGGGAGTCGTCTCGTACGACGGGACGCATTTCGCGGCGCGCGACGCGGTGGTCGTGAGCGGCGACAACCGCGCGGAGGGCTCCTACGAGCAGAACTTCTCGACCCTGGAGTTCCGCTACCTCCTGAGCGGCCGCCTCAGGCCCCTCGACATCTCGCCCTGGTTCCTGGGCGACTGGTGGCCCAGCCTCTTCAAGAACTTCGACTTCCCTGACCAGCCGCCGGACGCGACGATCGACGTGCGGGGCCAGTACCTCCACGGCAGGTACTTCGCGGTGTACGGGTACGCCGACTCGAGGGGGCCGGTGCTCAAGGGCGTGCCCTTCGACGGCGCCCGGGTCCTGCTCTACGTCGACCAGTCGGCGTGCGACGGGCTCGACATCACGCTCACCAAGGGTGCGGGCAGCGTGCAGGGTTCGTTCAAGCTCTCGACCGAGCCCGTCCAGGGGACCTGGAGCGGCCTCGACATCGAGGCCTCGTCGACGGTCGACCCGTCCCCGGTCGGGAAGCTGCTCCAGCCCGAGGCCGCCGCGGCGATCGCCGCGTTCTCCTTCGACCAGCCGCCGGACATCTCCCTGCGGGGGCACTTCGACGGGCCCGCGGCGCAGGGCGCCCCGGGCAAGTCGCTCCACACGGAGGTCCGCTCGGAGTCCGGCTTCCGGGTCCACGGCGTCGCCTTCGACAAGGCGTCGTTCGCGATCGACCTGGCCGGCGACGACATCGACATCGCCGTCGCCGAGGCGGGGTTCGCCGGGGGCATCCTGACCGGGACGGCCGACGTGACCGGCGAGGGCGCCGCGAGGCGCATGAAGTTCAAGACGACGCTGTCGGGCGCCAGCCTCGGCCAGGCAGCCACCGCGGCCGAGGGCTATGTCGCCGCCGGCCCCCAGGCCGGCTCCACGGCGCTCGAGACCTTCGCCAAGGACAAGTCGGGGGTGCGGCTCGACCTCAACGCCTCCGCCGAGGGCGTCCCGGGGGAGCTCGGCACGTTCGTCGGCGACGGCAACGTCCAGGTCCAGGGCGCGGGCCTCGGCGAACTCTCGCTCCTCGGCGGCCTCTCCAAGGCCCTCAGGTTCCCCGAGCTGCGCTTCACGCAGGCGCGGGCCGCGTTCAAGATCGGCGACTCCGCGCTCAACTTCACCGACGTGAGCGTCATCGGTGCCAATTCCGCTATCAAGGCGAAGGGCACCTACTCGATCGACAGGCGCATGCTGGACTTTTCGGCCACGATCTACCCCTTCATGGAGAGCAGGTCGCTCCTCCAGGTCTTCAACGCACTCTCGGCGCCCCTCTCCGCCATGCTCCGGGTGAGGCTGACCGGGAGCATCGACAAGCCCTCGTGGAGGCTAGCCTACAGCCCGCTGAACCTCCTTCGCGTGGACGAGGGGAAGGCGGGCGCGCCGGAAAAGTCGCTTTCGCCGGCCCCGCTGGACAATCCCACTCCGTGACAGGGCGATGCGCGGTTCCCGGGAGGCCGCACATAGAGTAAAACTGCGTAAATCCCATGGTCCGAAACACATTGCCCCGGCCCCCCGTAAGCGCTTAATTACTCCGGGCCGCATGGACCACGTCACCACATTGCCCCGGCGTACCTGGACCGAGCGGGCGTCGCTGGCGCTCGCCGTGATCCTGATTGCGGTTGGCGTCGCAAGCATCCTGGGCTGGCTGCTCCACCTCGACCGCCTGGTCGAGCCCATGGAGCACATGGCGCCGATCATGTTCAACGAGGGCCTGTGCTTCCTCGCGATCGGGCTGGCGCTCCTGGGACGCGAGTTCGGGATCGCAAACGCCGCGTGGGCGGGACTCGTGCCCGCGGTGATCGGCCTCCTGACCGCGTTCGAGAGCTTCTTCGGCCTGGACCTGAGGATCGACGAGCTCTTCGCGCGCGATGTCCTGCTGGTCGACACGGTCCAGCCGGGACGCGGCTCGGTCATGGCGGCGTGCTGCATTGCCGTCGCGGGCGCCACCGTCTTCTGGAGGGTCACGGAGAGGCGCGCCCGCGGGCGCCTGTTCGCCGAGGCCGTTTCCGGGTCCGTGCTGGCCTCCGTCGGCTTCTCGACCCTGCTCGGGTACCCGTTCCAGCTTCCGGCCGTCTACAACTGGGGCACGAACACGGCCATGTCGGCGGTCACCGCGGCCGCGCTCCTCGTGGCCGGCATGGCGCTCCTGACCCTCGCATGGCGCGAGAGCCAGAAGGAGGAGGGCGGCCCGCCGGCGTGGCTGCCGATGCCCGCCGTCGTCGTCAGCCTGACGATGACGCTCATCTTCTGGATAGGCCTGCAGGAGCGCGAGATGGCCTACCTGGACGCGAGCACGATGAACGCCTCCGACCAGATCGCGACGAACGTGAAGTCCGCCGTCGACCAGCAGATGAACGCGCTGGACCGCCTGGCCCGGAACGAGGCCGACAACCCGGACACGAACATGGCCGCGTGGACGATCGACGCCGCGTCCTTCTTCGACGAGTCGAAGGAGCTCGGCTGCGTGTCGATCTCGCTGATCGACGCGGCGGGCCAGAAGCTGACCAGCCGCTGGGTCTACCCGGACCAGGGGAGCGCGGCCTCGGCCGGTTTCGACCACTCCATGGACCCAAGGAGGCGCGAGGCGATCGAGGCCGCGCGCACCGCCAACGCCCCGGAGGTCACGACGACCCCGGACTCGGACGGCAAGGGCAACCCGGGCTTCGTGATCTACGCGCCGATAGGCAGGAGCGGGAGCCCCAGCCACTACGCCTCCGCCGAGTACCTCTACGCGAGGTTCTTCTCCTGGGTCTTCACGAAGCAGCTCAAGCTCTCGGGGGGCTACACCCTCACCGTCAAGGTCGGGCCCAGCGTGGTGTACACCTCGACGCTCTCCGGGAGCGCCGGCAAGGTTGCGCCCCTTGAGAGGCGCTACCCGAACCTCTTCGGCCAGAGGGTCCTCATGATCCTGACGCCGACGGGCGACCTCCTCAGGACGAACAAGCGGTACCTGCCCGAGATGGCCCTCGCCGGCGGACTCGCGATCACGCTCCTCCTCGGGTTCACGCTCCACCTGGCCAGGCGCGCCCGCTCCGGCCAGTACCTCTCCGACCTCTCGAACAAGAGGCTGGTCGCCGAGAACGAGGAGAGGCGCCGGGTCGAGGCGAGGCTCAAGGTCTCGGACGAGCGCCTGCGCCTCGCCCTCGACTCCACCCAGATCGGGATCTTCGAGTGGAACGTGCCGAAGGGGCACGTCTACTACAGCCCGGGGCTCTGGGGCCTGCTCGGCTACGAGCACGCCCGCATGCCCTCGACGCTCGAGGTGTGGCAGTCGCTCATCCACCCGGACGACCTGCCGATGTACCGGAGGCGTACCGAGTCGCAGCTGAACGGGGTCGCGTCCTTCATCGACCCCGAGTATCGCGTGCGCGCGCGCACCGGCGACTGGCGATGGGTGTACGTGCGCTCCAAGTCCGTCCTCGCCAGCCCGAACGGGCGGCCGACCCGGATCATCGGGACCGTCCAGGACATCACGATCAGGCGCGAGTCCGAGCAGGCGCTGCGCGAGAGCCAGGCCGAGGCGCGCAAGCTCTCCCTCGTCGCGTCGAAGACGGACAACCTCGTCATCATCGGCTCGGCCGACGGGAGGATCGAGTGGGTCAACAGCGCCTTCTGCAGGGTCATGGAGTACACGCTCGACGAGGTCGTCGGAAAGGACCCCGGGCAGCTCCTCGGCGGGCCCGACACCGACTCGGCGCAGGCCGACCTGATCCGGGACGAGATCGCCAAGGGCCACGGCACGAACACCGAGATCATCCACTACTCCAAGTCGGGGAGGAAGTACTACCTGCACCTGGAGGTCCAGGTCGTCCGGGACCAGGCCGGCAACGTGGAGAACTTCATCGCGATCGAGAACGACATCACGTCCAGGGTCGAGACCGAGAACCAGCTGCGCAGGGCCAAGGCGGAGGCCGACTTCGCGTCGCGCGCGAAGAGCGAGTTCCTCGCCTCGATGTCACACGAGATAAGGACGCCCATGAACGGCGTCATCGGCATGACGAGCATCCTCATGGAGACGTCGCTCACCGGCGAGCAGCGGGACTTCGTGAACACGATCCGCACGTCCGGCGAGGCGCTGCTGACGATCATCAACGACATCCTCGACTTCTCGAAGATCGAGTCGGGGAAGATGGAGCTCGAGAAGGCGCCGTTCGAGCTGGCCCTTTGCGTCGAGGAGGCGCTCGACCTTTTCGCGCCGACGGCGGCCGCCAAGCGCCTCGAGATCGGCTACCACGTCGAGCAGGACGTCCCGCCGTGGATCGTCGGCGACGTCACGCGCCTGCGCCAGATCATCGTCAACCTGGTCAACAACGCCATCAAGTTCACGCCGTCGGGCAGCATCTCGATCCAGGTCCGCAGGATCCCGCTGGACGCCACGGTCCGGCCCACGCCGGCGGGGCGCATGAGGCTCGAGATCACGGTCCAGGACACGGGCATCGGCATCCCCCCAGACAGGATCGACAGGCTCTTCAAGGCGTTCAGCCAGGTGGACTCGTCGACGACCCGGAAGTACGGCGGCACCGGCCTGGGGCTGGCGATATGCCAGCGCCTCTGCCAGCTGATGTACGGCGACATCCGCGTCGAGAGCACGCTCGGCAAGGGCTCGATGTTCACGATCGCCTTCATGACGGACGCGGCGCAGCGCCCCGCCGAGGTTGCCCCGCCGCCCTTCGCCGGCATGGAGCTGCACGGCTCGATCGCGCTCTGCATCGAGGACAACCCGATCACCCGGGCGCGCCTGCGGACGCTCTTCGACGGGCTGGGCGCCTCGTGCGTCTTCGCGAACGAGCCGGAGTCGGCCGTGGAGCTGGCCTCCACGCTCCCCACCCCCCCGGCCCTCGTCATCCTCGACCTGCCGGAGTTCGAGAGCCAGAGGGCGCTCCAGACGACCGCGGAGATCAAGTGCCCGAGGCTCGTCCTCTTCCGCCTCGGGCAGACGCCGCCCGCTGCCCCGGCCGACGGCCAGCCCTACGCCACGCTATCGAAGCCGATCAAGACCGTCTCGTTCCTGCAGGCGCTCGCCGTCCTCGGGAACCGCGGCGGGGGGATCGTCCCGCACGCGCGCCAAGAGGACCGCCCGGTCGCGGAGGAGATTCCGCTCAGCGTGCTCCTCGCCGAGGACAACGCGGTCAACCAGAAGGTCGCCCTCAGGTTCCTCGAGCGCATGGGCTACAATGCGGACGCCGTGGGCAACGGGATCGAGGCGGTGAACGCGTTCCAGAACCGCAACTACGACCTCGTGCTCATGGACCTGCAGATGCCGGAGATGGACGGTCTCGAGGCGAGCCGCAGGATTCGCAGGACGCTGCCCGCGGACCGCCAGCCCAAGATCATCGCGCTCACGGCCAACGCGATGCAGGGCGACCGCGAGATCTGCCTCGACGCCGGCATGGACGACTACATCTCGAAGCCCGTGAAGATGCACGAGATCGTCGCAGCGATCCGGCGCCAGTTCTCGAAGAAGAAGGTCGAGCCCTCGGTCACGACCTGACCGAGGCCGCGAGCTCACCGAGTTCGCCTGCTCGCGACGGGTCACCCGCGAGGTTGCTCAACTCGAGCGGGTCCCGCTCGAGGTCGAAGAAGAGCCAGGGCGAGCCGTCCGCGTTCAGGACGAGCTTGCGCCTCGCCGACCGCACGCCCGCCCACGCTCGGTCGCACTGGTCGGGAAGGCGGACGACGGACGGCATGGAGATCCGAGCGAGCGCGCCGGCCGCCGCGGGAGGGCGGCCCTCGGCCAGGGCGGCGACGAGCGCGGGCATATCCAGGAGCGAGGCCGACCCGCCATCCCTGCCGGCCGGGCCGCCCGTACGGACGAGAAGCGGAACGCGGACGCTCTCCTCGTGGGGCCAGCCCTTGCGGAAAAGGCCGTGGGAGCCGTGCATGTCGCCGTGGACCGAGGTAAAGATGACGCGCGTGTCGGCCGGCAGGGCTCCGACGAGCGCGCCGATAGAGCGGTCGGTCGCCTCGATGTGGGCGTAGTAGCCCGCGAGCTCGCAGCGGGCCCTCGCCTCGGCCCCGGAGGGGACATTGCCGCGGAGAATGAGCGACCCGGGCTCGGCGGCCCGGATCCCGGCCGCGGGATCCGCATAGGGAGGATGCGGCGCCTCGAGGCTCACAACGGCGAACCACGGTGACCCGAGCGGGCGCAGCCACTCCGCGGCCCGCCCGCATACGACGTCGCTCTGGTAGCCCTCGAAACGGACTGGCCCCTGCAGCCTCGTCCCGTGGAGCCAGGGGTTGTTGAGGAGGAAGCCGCTCTCAAACCCCTCCCAAAAGTCGAAACCGCCGCGATATTCCGGGGGGACGACGACCCTCGCATGGGCATCCCCCGTGAGCCCTGCCCCGCTGTCACGCTTGGAAAGGTGCCACTTGCCGAAGAACGCCGTCGCATACGAGCGCTCCCGCATGGCGTGGGCGAGGGTCCTCGTCCCCGGGGGCAGCGGGTCGAAGTAGTCCCGGATACCGTTCCGCGGCGACTCGACGCCCGTCAGCAAGGCGGCCCTCGCGAAGGGGCCAAAGGGATGCGGCGTCACGGCCTGAGCGAAGTCGAGGCTCCCGGCGGCGAGGGCGTCGAGGAAGGGCGTCCGGGCGTTCCCGTCCCCGGCATACCCGCACGCCTGCGCCCGCCACTGCGTGGTCAAGATGAGCAGGATGTTCGCGGGCATCGCGGGTGGGCTTGGGTCCTGGGGGTTGTCTATCCGCACGGATTGAACAAGCTCCGCGCTTCCCGTGCAACCCAGCGCAGCAAAGAGGCCCCCGTGGTGGCTTTGGCCGACGATCCTTTCGCTCGACGCCCCTGCGGTCGTCGTCCTCTGGCAGGGGCTGATCGCCCGGAGCGCCTCGGTCATGGATGGGGGCCCCGAGGCGGTCGTCCTCGCCAGCTCCGTCTGGCTCGCCTACGCCGCGGACCGATGGATCGAGGGATGGAGGCTGGCCCCGGAAAGCATCCTCACCCACCGGCACCGGTTTCACCAGAGGTGGCGCGGGCCGATGCTGGCCGTCTGGATCGTCGTCCTCGGCCTGGACATCCTCGAGGCCTCGAGGGGCCTCAGCGCCGCGGAGTTCCGTGCCGGCCTCTTCATCCTCCTGCCCGTCGCGGCCTACCTGCTCTCGCATCAGCTTGTCCACAGGAGGAGCCGCTGGAGGGCGCCCAAGGAGGTGTGCGTCGCCCTGCTCCTCGGGGCCGGAGCCGCGGTCTTCGCCGCAAGCCGGCCCGGGGCGGACCTCCGCGGGATGGCCGCCCCGCTTGCGCTCTTCGTCCTCCTCTGCTTCTCCAATTGCGCGCTCATATCGGTGTGGGAGGACGAGGTCGACCGCAGCCACGGCCAGACCTCCCTGGCGCTCCAGTTCGGCTGGGCCGCCGCCCTCAGCAGGGCCCTCCCCTGGGGCCTGTCCGCGGCGGCGGCGGCGGCATGGATCGCAGACATGCCCCACGCGCGCGCGGCCTCGGCATGCGCGGCCTTAAGCGGCATCCTCCTGGGGCTCACCGACCTCGCGGAGCCGCGGATCGGCCGGATCCGTGCCAGGGTCCTGGCGGACCTGGCCCTCATGACGCCGCTCCTCCTCCTCGCGCCCTGGGGCTCCAGATGAGCGGCGCCGGCACCGGCTTCGACCGCCTGGCGGGCGCGTACCGCGCCCTGGAATTCCTTGCATTCGGGGGCGACCTCGAGCGGGCGCGGTTTGCCCACCTCGACCGGCTGGCCTCGAGCCGCGACATCCTCCTCCTCGGGGAGGGCGACGGCCGGTGCGCCGCGCGCCTCGCTGCAATCGCCCCGCGGGCCAGGATCCTCTGCGTCGACTCAAGCCCGGCGATGGTCAGGCGCGCCTCCGGGAGGATCGCGCCCGCCGACGCCGCGCGGGTGACCTTCCTCTGCGCCGACGCGCGGACGTTTGCGCCGGGCCCCGGGGCCTTCGACGCGGTGGCGACCCTCTTCTTCCTGGACTGCCTCGGCGCCGCGGAGGCCGAGGCGCTTGTCGCGCGCGCGGGCGCGGGCCTGCGCGCCGGCGCGACGTGGCTCTTCGCGGATTTCGTGCTGCCGCCGCGGGGCGCGGCGCGGCTGCGCGCCCGCGCGTGGCTGGCCGTCCTCTACGCCTTCTTCCGCCTTGCGGCGGGGCTTCGCGTCTCGGAGCTGCCCCCGTCGGAGGACATCCTCGCGCGGGCGGGCTGGTCCCGGGCCGCGTCCAGGGACTTCCAGGGCGGGCTCGTCCGGAGCGCCGTGTACGCCCGGGCCGCGCCTACTGCAGCTCCTGGGGCATCTGCATGACACGGGCCGAGAGCGTGTCGAGCATGCTGCCGGTGCGCACGCTCAGCTTGTCGTCGCCGGCCTGGATCGTCGCCATCGGCGTGAAGTCGCCCAGGAGGACGCAGTAGTCGCTGTTCACCATGATGCCGAGGAGTTCCCCCGTCTTGCTGAACACGAGGTCGCCCCGCGAGGTCGCGAAGTCCCCGAAGAGGCGCTTGAAGAGGCGGTTGTCCACGCGCACATAGCCGGGGTGCGAGGCGTCGAGCTTGAACCCGAGCTCGCCGTAGCCGTTGCCTCCGCCGCTGATCAGGAGCGCCTCGGGGAACTTGAGGGGGTCGGCCGCGAGCGGGTACACCTTGGCGCCGAGCGCCGCGACCTGCTGGGCGTCGACGGGGACGACGACCACCCGCGGGTCGACCTCGAGGAATTCGACGAGCGAGCCCGTGGACTTGTAGTCGGGCGGGCGGTCGAACCGGACGGAGACCTTCTCCCAGTCCGAGCCGATCTCCCTCAGCGAAAAGGGCGTGTCGTCCACCTCGAGGAGCGCGTAGACCTGCTTGCCGTCGGTGGTGAACACGGTCTTCGTCTCCTTGTCCTTCGTCGCGACCCCGAAGAGGCCCTTGCGCGACGCTGTGAACGTCGTCTGCACGCGGTTCGCGAGGAAGTCGTTGAAGAGCACGTTCGCGGAGATCGGCCGGTTGTCCCGGATCTCCTTTGTCAGCTCGCCGGAGTTCTGGGCGAGGGCGCCCACGCCCTCCGCGAGCTGGTTCGTGGCCTGCTCGACCTTCGCCCTCTCGGTCCGCTCGCTCTGGACCTGCGTCTCGAGGTCGGCGGCCTGGGCGGCGAGCTGCTGCTTCTCGTGCTCCCCGACCGCGACCTGCACCGTGAGGCCCTCGATCTGCTTGCGGGCGTCCGCCTGCTGCTGCTCGAGCGCGGCGAGCGCCTGCTTCTGGCGCTCGGCCTCGGCCTTCTTGTCCTCGAGCTCCCGCTGCAGCTGGGCGAGCTGGCTGCGGGAGAGCGAGTTCTCCTCGGTCTCGGCCTGGTACTTGATGTTGAGCTCGGCCTGGGACTTCTGCGTGTCGACCAGCTGGGCGGTCAGCTTCTGGCTGTCCGTCTGGAGCTGGCCGAGGCTCTGCTCGCGCGAGGCGAGAGTCGAGTCGGCAGAGGCGAGCTTCTGCTCCAGGGCCTGGCGGGAAAGCTGCTCGTCCGCGAGCGACTGCCTCATGGCCTCGACCAGGTCCTGGTCCTTGGACACGGTGTTGGCGGATATCTCGTTGACCGGGGGCTGGCGGGGCCGCGCGGGCTCCGCCCGCTCCCACCGCGTGAGCGCGATGAGGTTCAGGAAGAGGAAGTCTACGATGAAGAGGAGGAGGGTCTTGTTCATGCTGGCACCGATGCCCTCTGGCCCTCGAGGATCAGGCGGCGCTTGAAGCCGCGGACGTGCCGGATCTTGACCAGCGCGACGCAGATGATGCCGAACAGGTTCGACGAGTACGCGGCGAGGAGGTTCGGCTCGATGACGCCGACGACCTGCAGGACGAGGGCCGCCGCGGTGCCCATCATCCCGACGTAGAGGCCGCTGTCGAAAAGGTTCTCCTCGTTCTCCATGAGGCGGAGCTTAAGGAGCGGCGGGGCGTCCTGCGTCTCTATTTCGCGGATCTTGCGGAGGCAGGCCAGGTACATCCCGACCTGGAGCGCGGCGAATATGCCGATTGATACGAGCGTTGAGGTTTCCATAGTGACGGGCTTTGAGGTTAAGGCGGGTTCAGTCTGAGTGGCGGTAGCTGCGAGCATCGGGATGGCGAGGCGCACGCGGTACTCGGAGGTCGGGGCCGCCTTGAGCAGGAATGGCTCGGTGGCGACGATGAGGAGCGCCGACATGACGACGGCGAGGACGCCCGCGCGCACGTGCTGCTGCGGGCCCGCCGAGGGGCCCCCCGCCGGCGACACGATCCAGAGGTCGAGGCCGCGCAGGAGGAGGAAGAGCCCGAGGATGTAGCCCGCGTACTTGACGGCCAGCATGAGCCGCGGGTGCTCGAGGACGAGCGCCGAGGCCGCGCCCATGGCGGGGCCGGGCGAGCGGTTCACGGGCACCTGGCGCTGGAGGAGGAGGTTGACAGCCCCCTGCCCGTCGGAGATCGCGAGGCGCAGGTCCTCGGAGCCGGCCTTACCGTAGCGGATCAGGTAGGCCGAGACCCGGTCCGCGGAGTTCGACAGGAGCGCGGCCGAGTAGATGAAGGGCAGCTGGTCGGGCGCGACCCGGCTCAGGTGGGCGTACTCGCCCACCGTGCGGACGCTCTTGGTGCGCCTGACGAGCTCGGCAAGCTGCGTCCAGTCGAGGCGTCGCCCGAGCGAGAGGAGGTCCAGGTAGAATCCCTCGAGGTCGCCGAGCTCGTTGCGCTGGACCGCGGCCTCGGCGAGGGATCGCACCTCGCGCTGCAGGGTCGGCGACAGGTGGTCGCCCTGGTAGAGGAGGCCCGTGAGGAGGATGAGGGCGTCGAGCGGCTGGCCGCCTGCGCGGCTCGCGGGGACGAACCGGCCAGTCGACGCGACGTCGCGCGTCCTGAGGACGGCCTGGACTCCGAGCGAGCCCGAGTTGGACAGGTAGGAGCGCACGGCGTCCCTCGAGCGCTCGGTGATGAGGAACGTCATGACCGGCGTGCTCGACGCGTGGTCCGTCTTCTGGCGCAGGTTGAAGATCGGGTCGAGCGACGCGTCCCAGCCGCCCCATGCGACCAGGGCGGGCTGGCGCGCGGAGAGCTCGCCCAGGGCCTTCTCGAGCGCGGGGGCCCCGGGATCGTCGACCGCCTTGGCGGCCGCTAGCAGGAAAAGGGCGGGCCCGATCTTCTCCGAGTCGACGAGGTCGCGGCCGAACGCGGCGACCGACGGCGTCCCGCCACCGGCCGAACGCAGGAGGCCCCTGCCGACCGACTTGAGGCTGACCGGCAGGAGCCACGCGAGGACGGCCACGACGACGCCCGCGAAGACCAGCGCCGGCGCCGCAGGGGGGGGGTTGTGCGCCTCGTGGGGTCGGCTCGTTGGCTGCATTCGAAAGAATTTATTGCGGGCCCGACGGAGGGCCATCACGCTGGATAGTCTCACCGACCAATGTCTCTGGTTATTGTTCACTACAACGATCCAGTTTTGCGCAGGAAAGGCGAGAAAATCACCGTGTTTGACGACGCGCTCGCCCAGTTTGCGCAGCAGATGATCAACACGATGCACGAGGCGCACGGGATTGGGCTGGCCGCCCAGCAGGTGGGCCGGGCCGTCCAGCTGTGCGTCATCGACCTGCGCGTGGCCGAGGCCGACTTTGACTGGAAGCTCGACGGGGCCAGGACGCCCCTTGAGCTGATCATGCCGATGGTGATCGCAAACCCCAGGCTGACGGTCGCCAGGAAGACGCCGGCCCTCACCAGCGAGGAGGGCTGCCTCTCCTTCCCGGAGATCCGCGGCGACGTGCCGCGCGCCGCGGTACTGTCGGCCAAGTTCCAGGACCAGGCCGGCCATCCCCACACCCTCGAGTGCACGGGGCTCTTCGCCCGGTGCATGCTCCACGAGGTGGACCACCTTAACGGGATCCTCTTCATCGACCGGATGGAGAAGGAGGTCCGCGCCGCGGTCGACGAGGCCGTGAAGGCGCTTGCCAAGAGCACCAGGGCCGCGCGGACGGCGGCGAGGGCGTGAGCATCGCGACGCGCACGGGCGACAAGGGCAAGACGGGCCTGCTCCACGGCCAGCGCGTTCCGAAGGACCATCCGCAGATCGAGGCGGTGGGCGCCTTCGACGAGCTCAATGTCGAGGTCGGCGCGGCCAGGATGCTCGCGAGGGACCCCGGCGCGCCCGCGCTCCTCGGGGCCGTCCAGGCCTCGCTGGTCGCCCTCATGGGGGAGCTGGCCTGCGCCGAGGCGGACGCGGCGCGCCACGCCAAGTCCAAGTTCGCAAGGCTGGCCGAGGGCGACCTGCGGCGCCTCGACGAGTTCCTGGCGGCGCTGGAGTCGAGGGGGATCAGGCTGGACGGCTGGGCGACGCCGGGGGCCAACCCTGAGGCGCTTGCCTTCGACCGGGCCCGCGTCGCGGCGAGGCGGGCCGAGCGCCGGCTGGCGGCCCTGCCCCCGGCTGTCAGGACCGTGAGGCCGCTCCTCCTGCAGTGGACCAACCGGCTCTCGGATCTCCTGTGGCTCCTCGCCAGGGAGGCCGAGGCGCGGGGCGGCCCCGCCGGCGCTTGAAATCCGCGCCCTTCCCGGCCAGCATGCCCCCATGCCCTTCGCCATCCTAGCCCTCGTCCTGGCCGCCGGCTGGCGCGTGTTCACGCTCTACGTTCCGGCGCTCAGCAATTTCTCCCCGGTGATGGCGCTGGCGTTCTGCGCGGGCGCCTATTCCGCGGGCCGCTGGATGCGCCTGGCCCCGTTCGCGGCCCTTGTCGCCTCCGACCTCTACATCGACCGCTATTACGCGACGGTCTTCCATTACGAGTGGAGCGCCGCGGGCGCCGCCCTGAGGATCCTCTGCTTCGCGGCCGGCCTCGGGATCGGGGTCCTGGTCTCGAGGCGGCGCAACTGGGTCAACCTCTTCGGGGGCGCCCTTTCCGGCTCGGTCCTCTTCTACCTCGTGACGAACACGGCGTCCTGGCGGGGCGACATGGGGTACGCACACGACGCGGCGGGATGGTGGCAGGCGATGACGGTCGGCCATCCCCAGTACTACCCCACGCTCTTCTTCTTCAGGAACACGCTCGTCAGCGACCTTCTCTTCACCGCGTGCTTCGCCCTCGCGATGGAGTACGCCTCGCTGCGCAGGGGGGCGCCCAGCCTCCTCGGCCTAAAGCAGGTCGGCCGCTAGCTCGGCGAGCTCCGAGCGCTCGCCCTTCCTCAGGGTGACGTGCGCCGCGATGGTCTGCCCCTTCATCCGGTTGTGGCAGTACACGAGCCCGTTGCTGCGCGAGTCGACGTAGGGGTTGTCGATCTGGCCCGGGTCCCCGATCAGGATGATCTTCGATCCCTCGGAGATCCTCGTGATGACGGTCTTCACCTCGTGCGGCGTCAGCTGCTGCGCCTCGTCCAGGATGAAGAAACGGCGCGCGATCGACCGGCCGCGGATGAAGGCGAGCGCCTCGATCTCGACCAGGCCGCTCTTGAGCAGGCGCTCGTAGGGCTTTACGAGGCCGACCGGGGAGTGGCCCCCGTGGCTGCCGTTCGAGGAGTGGGACGCCCCCATGGTGGCCATCGCGCCCTCGCGCTTCCAGTGCTTCTTCTTCGAGACCTTCTTCGACGCGAACTGGGGCTCCTTGGGAGGCTTGGACGGGATCAGGACCTCGAGGGCGTCGTAGTAGGGCTGCAGCCACGGCCTCATCTTCTCCTCGAGCGTGCCGGGCAGGAAGCCGATGTCCTTGCCGAGGGCTATCACGGGGCGGGAGATCGAGACGCCGTCGTAGCGGGAGTTCTCCTCCAGCGTCTGGTGGAGCGCGCAGGCCATCGTGAGCAGCGTCTTGCCCGTGCCCGCCTTCCCCGAGCAGGTCAGCATGTGGATGCTGTCGTCCATGAGCGCGTCCATGAGGAACTGCTGCTCCAGGTTGCGCGCGCGGATCGGGATCCCTCCGGGCGCCTTCACGTACTCAGGCAACTTGAGCCTCTGAACGACGTCGTCCCCGTAGTACCGCGCCGGCATCGTCTTTCCCTCGTCGGACCGCAGGAGCACGTACTCGTTCAGGCTGAGCGGCCGCGCCAACTTGGAGTCGATCTCGAACATGCCCTCGGAGCAGAAGCGCTGGAGCTCGTAGATGGAGAGCGGGATCTCGCGGTAGCTCGCCTCCTCGTCGGCCTCGGGCACCTTGTCGTTCAGGTAGTCCTCCGACTCGAGGCCGACCGCGCGCGCCTTGAGCTGCACGTTCACGTCCTTCGTGACGAGGACCGTCGGCGGCGGGTACTGCTCCTGCACATAGAGGGCCGACGCGATGATCCGGTTGTCCTGCTTCGTGAGGTCGGGAAGTACGGCCCTCAGGCGGTCCATGCCCGGCGAGCGCCGGCCGGGATCCGCGAGGTAGGGGTTGATGATGACCGACAGCGTCCCGCCGTTCGGCAGCTCGACGCCCTCCAGCATGGAGCGGGAGTCGGGGAGCAGCTCCTGGAGGATCCGGTGGACCCTCCGGGCGTTGCGGCCCCGCTCCGTGGACTGCTCGGTTTTTATGGCGTCCAGCTCCTCAAGGACCTCCACGGGTATGGCCAGGTTGTTCTCCTGGAATTTGTAAATCGATTGCGGGTCGTGTATGAGGACATTCGTGTCCAAAACGAACGTCTTTGCCTTTGCCGTGACCCGTATCCGCGAAATTGGGGCCGTAGCCCCGCGCAGGTTTTCCATTTAAGGTTTGGGAATATCCTGTGAGTAAGTGAGCACCTCCCTGGCCGGCTGTCGATCAAAGAATCAGGCCTTCATGTTACAACTTCTCGCAGACCCGCCGTTTAGCGAGCCCGGCCTCAGGCCCCCGGGAGCTCGACCCTCCGGCCGCCCTCGGCCGCCGACTTATACACAGCGTCGATGACCACCATGTGGTCGCGGCCCATCCGGCCTCCGACGGGGCTCTCCCTCCCAGTCAGGATGCAGGAGGCGAAATTGTCCATCTGGAGCGACTGCTGGGGGATCTCCGGGTAGCTGAGGGGGCCCCTCGAGGTGGTGACGTTGATCCCCCGGTAGGCGTAGGCGGGATCGAGCCGGATCCACCCCTTTGCGCCCTCGGCCATGAAGAAGTTGCTATTCCGGGCGTAGCTGGACGAGGCCCTGCAGGTCGCTCCGTCCGGGAACTCCATCGTCCACTCAATCGCCTCCTCGACCTCGTTGAAGAGCTCCGGGTTGGTCTTTGGGAGCTCGCGCGCCGTGACCGCGACCGGCTGGGCCATGGCGGCACGGCAGGCCGCCTGGATGACGTAGATCCCGACATCCATCAGGGACCCGCCGCCTGAGAGCTTCTTCTCAATCCGCCACGCCCTTTCGCGGAAGGCCCAGCTGTGCTCGCCCGATAGCTTGTCGAGGGCCCCGAAGTCCTTGTCGCGCGCGAGCCGGTCGAGCTCGATGTGGTACGGGTCGAACTGGAGGCGGTAGCCGACCGAGAGCTTCACGTTGGCCTTCCTGCAGGCGGCGATCATCGCGTCGCACTCGGCGGCGGTGTTCGCCATGGGCTTCTCGACGATCACGTGCTTGCCGGCCTGCGCGGCCATGACCGCGTGCTCGGCGTGCAGACCGTTCGGGGTCGCCGCGTAGACGATGTCGACGTCCGGGTTGCCGGCGATCTCGTGCATCGTGTCGTAGCTCCAGATGTTCTTTTCGGGGAACCCGTACTGCCGGCTCCATGCGACGCCCTTGTCGTGCGACCCCGTGATGACGCCGGCGAACCGGCACACCTTTGTCTTCGTGAGGCCCGGGCCGAGCTCTCCCCTGGCATAGAGCCCGAGGCCCATGAGGACCACGCCCGGCCGGCGCTCCCCTCCCTTGGTCGCCTCGTCGACTTCGGCCGCGAGGCTTCCCGCCGCGCCGCTCCCCAGAAATGCCGCCCCAAGCGTCATGTTGCGGACAAACGTGCGGCGCGATTGGGCGGTCTCATGCGCGGGCGGGGTCGGGTCTTTCATGGGGATGATGGGTTGGCATTTGGGGCGCCGGCTGCTCGCCAGACAGCGAAGTCGGGTTGCCGAAAGGGGCAAGCCCCGTCAGTGGACGAGGGGCGCGGCCGGGGCCATGGCCACCGCGCCCGGTTCCAGCCTCGCGAGCTCGCCCGCGATGTGTCCGACGACGGCCGGATCGCCCGGGAGCATCGAGTGCAAAGGGCACCAGGCGACAAGCTCGGGCGCCGACGCGATGCGCGTGGTCCTCGCGGGATGCACCGTGAGGTCGAACGGCGTGCGGTACGTGAAGACGGGAAGGTCGCCGAGCGATGCCGCACCGGAATTGAGCTCCCTGAGGAACGCGCTCCCGGGCCGCATCTGGCTGGTCCCCAGGCCCGGAAAGAAATAGGCGTTGAACGTGCCCGAATGCGGGCCCGCTATCGAGAAGAACGCCTTGGTCGATCGGGCGCCACCCAGCGACTGGAGGTAGTGCCTCGCGACGAGGGCGCCCATGCTGAAGCCGACGAGCGCCACCGGGGGGCCGGCCGCAATGTTGTCCCGAATGAACGAGGCCAGCTTTTCGGAGAGGTCGGGAATCCCGAGGCGCGCGCTCCGCGGATGGAACGTGGGCGCGTGGCAGCTGTGGCCGCGCGCACCGAGCTCACGGCTGAGGGGCCTGAAGAGGCGCCCGGTGTCGGCAAAGCCGTGGACCATGACGACGTTCATTCGGACGGCCCCGGCATAAGGAGGTCCCACTTGTTCCCATACAGGTCCTCGAACACGGCGACCGTCCCGTACGCCTCCGTCCTCGGCTCCTCGTTGAATGCCACGCCGCGCCGGCGCATCTCGGCAAAGTCGCGAGCGAAGTCGTCCGTGTGGAGAAAAAGGAACACGCGCCCTCCCGCCTGGCGCCCGACGGCCGACAGCTCCTCCCTGTTCTTCGCCTTCGCGAGGAGGATACGCGTCCCGCCCGAGCCTGGAGGGGCGAGGACAACCCACCTCCTGCCCCCGCCCATCGGCGTGTCCTCGGCGACCGCGAAGCACAGCTTTTCCGCGTAGAAGGCGAGCGCCTCGTCGTAGTCCCTGACGAGGATCGTGACGCAGCCGATCGCCTGGCTCATGGGTCAGGGCTCCCCTCCCCGCGCCATCCTCTCGAGCGCGGTGAGGGTCTGCCAGTTGCGCGTGGTCGCCCGGAGGGAGAGCTTCCTCTCAAAGAAATTATTGTTGATCTTCGTGATTCCGTATCCGAGCGGACAGTACACGTAGACGATGTCGCCCGAGAGGACGGCCTCCTCCCCCTTCGCAAGCGGGAGGTCGACGCCCGCGAGCGAGGGCCTGCCGGGGGGCCCGACGAGGAACGTGGCGTGGAGGAACCTGGGGTCGACCTTCGCGCGCCCGAGAAGGGGGTTTGAGGCGAGCGCCTGCGTCATCGCCCTGGACGAGCGGACCGCGACGGCCACGTCGTATCCGCAGTCGCGCATGATCCGGCGCGCGATGGCGTCGCCGTGCCGGTCGGCGTCCTCATCGGCGGCCTCGAAGACGGCGTTGCCGCTCTGCAGGTATGTGCGGACACCGCGGTAGCCGAGGTCCTCGTGGATGCCCCTCAGCCTGTCCATCTTCAGGGGCCGGCTTCCCGCGACATTTATCCCGCGGATCATGGAGACCAGGGTGATCATGGCGCTCCCCGCGTGCAGGCGCGCGGCGCTCAGCGGCCGACGGTCAGGATGGAGAAGGTGCCGGGTATCATCGGGCGCCTCGCCCAGCCGCCGTTCGGCGGCGGCGACGGTGCCGGGCCGAACTCGGCGGTGATCAGGAAGATCCGGTTGGTCTTCGAATCCAGCGTGGAGGTCCGCGCCCCCGACTTCGTTGGCAGCGTCTGCTCGACCTCGAAATCGCCCGGGCCCGCCTCCTTGATGACGGAAAGCGTCCCGTCCGCGCCGTTCGAACTGAACGCCTCCATCGTCGCCGGGTTGAAGAGGGCGTCGTCCGTTCCCTGGCCGATGGGAAGCACGGCGAGTATCTTCCCGTCGTCGGCGCCCAGGACGACCATCGTCGCCGGCTTGTGGCACGTGGCGAAGAGGATGCGGTTCTTGGCATCGAGCGCCAGGCCACCCGGGCCGCCGCCCTTTCCGGCGAGGTCGTACCGGGCCGTGACCGTGAGGCTCTTCGCGTCGACGACGGCGACCTGGTCCTTGTCCTCGATGTCGACGAAGAGCCGGCCCTTGCCGTCCGTCGCCGCCTGCTCGGGCTCCCCTCCCAGGTCGAGCGTCCCCACGACGGTGCCGTCCGTCGAGTCGATCACGGTGGCGTTGGGGGCGCTGTGGCTGAAGACCCAGACGCGCGAGTTGAAGGGATCAAAGAGGATGCCGTCCGGCCGCCCCTCGACGTCGATCGTCTTCGTCACCGCCAGCGTCCCCGTGTCCCACATGGTCACGGGCTTGCTGCTCGCAAAGCCGTGGTGGGAGACGGGGTCGACGGCGACGCCCCGGGCGTTCGCCTTGGGGATCTCCCCGACAGGCTCCAGGGTGTCGAGGTCGAAGACGGTGATCCGGGAGGCGGCGCCCCCCTGGCGGGGGATGTACAGGCGCCGTCCCGCGGAATCGGCGTAGACATAGTCAAAGCCTCCGTCGCCGCCGACGTTTGAAATCTTAGCCACGGCGTAGGGCTGGGCGGCCGGCGCATCGCCGGCGAGGAGGGGGGCGACGCGGGCCAGTGCAATCCCGACGAGGACAAGGCCGAGGTTCTTTTTCATTTTTTTGGAGAACCCGATCGTGGTGGATTCGGGGGCCGCAGGCTAGCCCCTAAAGTGAAGGCGTGAGAGCGGCGTTCGGGCATGGGGCGCAGGGGGTTGCGGAGCGCCGGGCTATGACACGAATCTCCCGGGCTGGGCTTGTCAAAAGCGGCCCGATAATGCAGATTAACCCCTCGACCTTGATGAAACCAGCCTCCGCAAGGGCAAAAGCCACCGACGCATGCCGCGCGTGTGCTTGCTGCTGCCCCAATTAGATAATGCCGACTGCGGACACTGTCACTCCCGCGGTTGATCCGGCCGCGGCGGACCGGAGGCTATCCGACGCGTCGGCGTCCGAGCGCCTGGCGTGGGCCCTGGGCCAGTTCGGGGGCTCCCTCGTGATGAGCACGAGCTTCGGGGCCCAGTCGGCCGTCATGCTCCACATGGCGACGCGCCTCGCGCCGGACATCCCGGTCGTGTTCGTCGACACGGGCTACCTCTTCCCCGAGACCTACCTCTTCGCCGACATGCTGACGAAGCGGCTGCGGATCAACCTGAAGGTCTACCGCGCGGCGGAGTCGCCGGCCTGGATCGAGGCCCGCCACGGCAAGCTATGGGAGAAGGGCGCCGAGGGGCTCGCCGCCTACAACCAGATCGCCAAGGTCGAGCCGATGCAGCGGGCGCTCTCGGAGCTGGGCGCGCAGGCATGGCTCGCGGGGCTCAGGCGCGTGCAGTCGAGCAGCCGGGAGCAGCTGCCGGTCGTCAGCAGCCAGGACGGGCGGGCCAAGATACTCCCGATCGTCGACTGGACCGACCGAGACGTGCACCGCTACCTGACCGAGAACGAGCTGCCCTACCACCCGCTGTGGGAGAAGGGCTACGTGTCCATCGGGGACGTGCACACCACGAGGCCGCTCACGGCCGACATGACGCCGGAGGAGACACGCTTCTTCGGCATCAAGCGCGAGTGCGGGCTGCACGACCCCGCCGCCAACATCTGACGAACCCGAAATGACCCACCTGGACGAACTCGAATCCCAGAGCATCTACCTCATGCGCGAGGCCTTCCACGGCTTCGAGAAGCCCGCGATGCTCTGGTCGATGGGCAAGGACTCGAACGTGCTCCTCTGGCTGGCCAAGAAGGCGTTCTGCGGCCACATGCCCTTCCCGGTCGTCCACATCGACACGACCTACGAGTTCCCGGAGATGCTGGACTTCCGCGTGTGGGCGCAGAAGCACTACGGGTTCGAGCTGATCGTCTGGACGAACTTCGAGGCGCGGGAGCGCGGGATCGGCTACGAGACGACGGACCCGGTGACGGTCACCCACGAGCTGAAGACGGTCGCCCTCCAGCAGTGCCTCGCCGCCTACGGGTTCGACGCGCTCATCACCGGCATCCGCCGCGACGAGGACTCGACGCGGGCCAAGGAGCGCTACTTCTCGCCGCGCAACGCGGAGTTCGAGTGGGACTACAAGGACCAGCCGCCCGAGTTCTGGAACCACTTCACGACCGAGTCCGGGCCCGGCGAGCACGTGCGGGTGCAGCCCCTCCTCGACTGGACCGAGATCGACATCTGGAGGTACCTCGACCGCGAGAAGGTGCCGCTGCCGGGGATGTACTTCTCGCGAAACGGGCAGCGCTACCGCTCGCTCGGCTGCATGCCGATCTCCAAGCCCGTGAAGAGCGACGCGAAGACGATCGACGACATCATCGAGGAGCTGAAGGTGACCCGGGTCTCCGAGCGCGCGGGGCGCGCGCAGGACCACCACGAGCGAAACGCGATGCAGAAGCTGCGCGCCAAGGGTTTCATGTGACAAAGCCGATGAACGCCCTTTCCGAAGCCACCCTTCCCGCCTCCCCGGCCCCGGCGCCCGCCGCGCCCGCGGCCCCGCCGTCCGTCTCCAACCACCTCCAGCTGGTCGTGGTCGGGCACGTCGACCACGGGAAGTCGACGCTGATCGGGCGGCTGCTCTTCGACACGCACTCCGTGCCCGACGGCAAGAAGGAGCGGATCGAGGCCGCGAGCAAGGCCGAGGGGATGGAGTTCGAGTACGCCTTCCTCCTGGACGCCCTCCTCGAGGAGCAGGCGCAGAACATCACGATGGACACGACGCGCGTGCCGTTCCGCACCGCCAAGCGCTCGTTCACGATCATCGACGCCCCCGGCCACAAGGAATTCCTGAAGAACATGATCACGGGCGCCGCGAGCGCGGACGCCGCGGTGCTCCTCGTCGACGCCCTCGAGGGGCTGCGAGAGCAGACGCGCCGGCACTGCTTCCTTCTCTCGCTCCTCGGCCTGCGCCAGATCGTCGTCGCCGTGAACAAGATGGACAAGGTCGACTACCGCCCGGAGGTCTTCGAGGCGATCCGCACGGAGCTCGGCGAGTTCCTGGCCAAGCTCGGCGTCGAGCCCGCGCATTTCATACCGATATCGGCCAAGCACGGCGAGGGCCTCCTGAAGGCCAGCGACCGGATGGCCTGGTACCACGGCCCCACGCTCCTGGAGGTGCTGGAGAGCTTCCGCGCCAACCCGCCGGCCTCGGGAGGCCCTCTGCGGCTCAGCGTCCAGGACGTCTACCGCTTCGACGCGCGCCGGATCATCGCCGGCCTGATCGAGTCCGGGAGCGTCTCCGTCGGGGACTCGATCGAGTTCGTGCCCGGGGGGAAGCGCAGCCGGGTGAAGTCCATCGAGACATGGCCCCAGTCCGACCCGCCGCCGAGGGGCCCCGTGGGCTCCGGGAGCGAGGTCGCCATCACGCTCGAGGACGAGCTGTTCGTCGAGCGCGGGCAGATCGGCGCCCCTCCCGGCGACAAGCCGTACGAGGCTCGCACGTTCACGGCGCGCGTCTTCTGGATCCACGACATCCCCCTTCGCTCGGGCGAGCTCATCCCCCTCAAGCTGGGGACCCAGCAGGCGGAGGCCCGCGTGCTCGGGATCCAGCGCACGCTGGACGCCGTGACGCTCGAGACCGGGACCGGGACGACGGGCGAGGTCAAGGTTCACGAGGTGGCGGAGATCCGCCTGCGCGTGCGCAGGCCGATCGCGTTCGACGTCGGGGGCAAGGTGCCGGCGCTGGGCCGATTCGTGCTCATGCGGGGCCGGCGGATCGGCGGCGGCGGCGTGATCGACTCGGTCGTCGACGAGCCGCCGGAGACGCGTGGGACGAGCCCCGTGAGCCGCTCCGCGATCCTCGGGCACCGGGGATGCATCATCTGGATGACGGGCCTCTCCGGGGCCGGGAAGTCCACCCTCGCCCAGGCGCTGGAGCAGCGCCTCCTCAGCTCGGGCATCCTGTCCGCGATCCTGGACGGGGACGTCCTGCGCACGGGTCTCAGCAGGAACCTCGGGTTCACGGCGGATGACCGCAGCGAGAACCTGCGCAGGGCGACCGAGCTCGCGATCCACCTCGCGGACGCGGGCGTCGTCGTAATCGCAGCGCTCATCTCCCCCTTCCGCGCCGACCGCGCGATGGCGGCCGAGCGGGCCAAGGAGCGCGGCGTCCCCTTCGCCGAGGTCTTCATCAACGCCTCGCTCGCCGAGTGCGAGCGCCGCGACCCGAAGCAGCTCTACAAGAAGGCGCGCTCGGGGGAGATCAAGCAGTTCACGGGCATCGATTCCCCCTATGAGGCCCCGCTCTCGCCCGACCTCGAGCTCAGGACCGACCGGCTGACCGTGGGCGAATCAATAGAGAAGCTGACGGAGATGGCGCTCGGGCTCGCGCGGCCCCTTGAACAGGCCGGCCTGGGCGCGGGCGCAGACATATGAGCCCCGGGACGGTATACCTGGTCGGCGCCGGCCCGGGCGACCCGGAGCTCATCACGCTCAAGGGCCGCCGCGTCCTCGGCGAGGCCGACGCCGTCGTGTACGACCACCTGGTGGATCCCGCCCTCCTGGATTTCGCGCCGCCGCAATGCGAGCGGATATTCGCCGGAAAGAAGGGCGGCCAGGCGTGCCGCCCCCAGGACGAGATAGACCGGACCCTGGTGCGCCTTGCGCTCGACGGAAAGACCGTCGTGCGCCTGAAGGGCGGCGACCCGTTTATCTTCGGCCGGGGGGGCGAGGAGGCGGCGGCGCTCGCGGCCGCGGGCGTGCCCTTTGAGATCGTTCCCGGGGTCACCTCGGCGCTCGCCGCCGGCGCATACGCTGGCATCCCCCTCACCCACCGGATCCACAGCTCGGCCGTCGTCCTCCTCACCGGCCACGAGGACCCCTCGAAGCCGGACTCCTCGATCCGCTGGGAGGACTATGCGGCGCTCAAGGCGACGCTCTGCGTCTACATGGGCGTCAGGAACCTCCCGGACATCGCAAGGCGCCTGGAGGCGGGCGGCCTTTCCGCGACGACGCCGGCCGCGATCGTCCAGTCGGCGACCACCCCGGAGCACCGAAGGATCCTGGGGACACTGGGGACAATCGCTGGCCTCGCCGAGCGCGAGGGCGTGGAGGCGCCCGCGATTCTCATCATCGGCGAGGTTGCGGCGTTCTCGGACAGCCTGGCGTGGTTTGAGCCGGGCCGGCAGCTCTCGGTCGCCCGTTGACATCCTCCCAGCCCTGAAGGGCTGGGATTCCTGAATACAATGATTACAATCTCAAAGCAGAGCAGGTTGGTTCACGTTTCACAGGAGGATTGCCTTGGGAGACCCGTGTCGCCTTTGGTCTTATACGCCCTCCACGCGCAGTCGCGGAGTGTCCCTCCGCCGAAAAAACATCGTCGGCGTGCTTGGTTGTTGCCAACCGACGCGCGCAACTTTTCAGGCCCGAAACGAAGCGCAACAAAAAAAGATGCCGGGATTCTTCCTAGTCCTAAAGGACTGGGTTTCCTCGCTGTCGCCCGATGAAGGTCGCCCTCATTGACAACGGCTCACTCGAGCCCGCCGCCCACGATGGCCTGAGGGCCGCCGCCGCCGCGATCGGAGAGGCGGCCGGGGCGCGGGTCGAGGCCGTGTCGTGGAAGCACAGCAACCGCATCCCCGCCGGCGCCCTGCGGGGCGGCGCGGCGTGGACCCTGGCCCCGTGGATCCGCAGGCAGGTCTCGGCCGGCGAGCGCGAGTTCGTGTTCATCCCCTTCTTCATCAGCCCGCAGGGCGCCATCGGCTCCTCGCTCGCCCTGGACCTCGGGCGGCTCCGCGACGAGACCGGCGGGTTCATCCACTCGTTCACGGACGGAATCGCCGAGTGCGGCGCGCTGTCCGCGATCGTGGCCGGGCGCGTGCGGGAGGCCGCGGCCGCCGGGGGGCTGCGCCGGCCGGCGGTCGTCGTCGTCGACCACGGCGGCCCGGCCCACGCGTCGGCGGACCTGCGCGACAGCGTCGCGTCGGCGGTGCGCGGGGAACTGGGGACGGACATCGGCCCCCTGACGGCGGCGTCCATGGAGTCGCCCGACGGCCCCGACTTCGAGTTCAACCGCCCTCTCCTCGCCGAGGCGCTGGGGTCGCCGGGATTCGACTCGGGCGACGTCGTGGTCGCCCCACTCTTTCTCCTTCCCGGCCGGCACGCGGGCCCCGGCGGCGACCTGGAGGCGATCGCCCGCGAGGCGCAGCGGCGCTCGCCACGGCTGCGCTGCCACTTTGCCGGTCTCGTCGGGTCGCATCCAGCGGCAATCGAGGCGCTCGCCGGCGCACTCTCAAGCGCGATTGGCGCCGGATCACGGACATGAGCGACGCACCGGCAAACGCCCCGAAGCCCCTCAGCAAGAACGAGGGCCTCAAGGCCGAGAGCAACTTCCTGCGCGGCCACATCCTGAGGGACCTCGAGGACGCGTCCTCCGCCACCATCACCGAGGACAGCGGCCAGCTCACGAAATTCCACGGCATCTATCCCCAGGACGACCGCGACCTGCGCTCCCAGCGCCGGAAGGAAGGCAAGGAGAAGGCCTACATCTTCATGGCCAGGATCCGGGTGCCCGGCGGAGTGTGCACCCCGGCCCAGTGGCTCGCGATGGACGCCATCGCCGACAGGCATGCCAACCAGACGCTGAAGATAACGAACAGGCAGGCCTTCCAGCTGCACGGGATCATCAAGGGGGAGCTCCGGCCCGCGATCCGCGAGGTGAACGAGGCCCTGCTCGACACCCTCGCCGCATGCGGCGACGTGGTGCGCAACGTGATGTGCAACCCCAATCCCCACCTCTCGGCGCTGCATGCCGAGACGCTCGAGATCGCCAGGGCCGTTTCGAGCCACCTCTCGCCACGCACAAAGGCGTACCACGAGATATGGGTCGACGAGAGCCTCGTCGCGGGGGGCGAGCCGGACGAGGAGCCGATATATGGCAGGACGTACCTGCCGAGGAAGTTCAAGATCGGCTTCGCGGTCCCGCCGAGCAACGACATCGACGTCTTCGCGAACGACCTCGGCTTCATCGCCATCACCGACGCCGAGGGGCGGCTTTCCGGCTTCGACGTTACGGTCGGCGGCGGCATGGGGATGTCACACGGCCAGGTCGAGACCTACCCGCGGCTGGCCGACGTGCTGGGCTTCTGCCTTCCAGGCCAGGCGGTCCAGGTGGCCGAGGCGATCGTCACGGTGCAGCGCGATTTCGGCGACCGCACCGACAGGAAGCACGCCCGGTTCAAGTACACGGTGGAGGACCGCGGGCTCGTGTGGATCCGCCATGAGGTCGAGCGGCGCCTGGGATGGGAGCTCGGCTCCGCCCGCCGGTTCGAATTCACGGACACGGGGGACCGGTACGGCTGGACGGACGGCCCGAACGGGGACTCCCACTTCACGCTCTTCATCGAGAACGGCCGTGTGAAGGGGGCCGCGAAGGCGGCGCTGCGCGAGATCGCGAAGGTCCACAAGGGGGATTTCAGGCTGACCCCGAACCAGCACCTCATCATCGCGGGAGTATCCCCATCGGAGCGCCCTCGGATCGACGCGCTCCTGAGGGAGCACGTCCTCGACACGGCCCACCGCGCATCCGGCCTCCGGCTGAACGCGATGGCCTGCGTCGCCCTGCCCACGTGCGGCCTCGCGCTCGCCGAGAGCGAGCGCTACCTGCCCGACCTCGTGACCCAGCTCGAGGGAGAGGTCGAGGCCGCGGGCCTGCGCGACGACGCGATTGTGATCCGGATGACGGGCTGCCCGAACGGCTGCGGCCGGCCCTACCTGGCGGAGATCGCCTTCGTGGGGAAGGCGCCCGGCAAGTACAACATGTACCTCGGCGCCGCGTTCAACGGGACGAGGATGAACGCCCTGTACAGGACCTCGGTCGTCGCGGCGGAAATCGTTCCGACCGTGCGCCCCCTCCTGCGGCGCTATGCCGCCGAGAGGCTCGCGGGCGAGCGCTTCGGCGATTTCGCGATTCGCGCGGGCCTGGTCAGCCCGACTGGCACACCGGCGGATTTTCACGCCCAGGCCGCGATTAGCGACACGCCCGGCCTCTGAATCCCGCCGGCCCGCGGGCCGGAAATGAAACGGGCCGCCATACCCTTGGCGGCCCGTTTACTATGCTTGCTTACCCTAGTTACCCTATCGGTGCGTCCCGCCATTGAGCGAACACGCACCTGATCCACCGGAGCGAGACGCGGCCGTGCCGCAAAGGTTTCGCGGGACCCGACCCGGGATTTCATTTCTTTGAACGCCACCGCCTTACGATCCGCAATTCTTGGGGCGGGCTTCGCCGCTCACAGTCCCTGCTCCTCGGGCGGGCGCTTCCTGGGCCGGGGCTCCGTCCACAGCCGCACGAGGAGTTCCGCCAGGTTCTTCATGCTGGTCCTCTTGAGCCCGAGAGATCGTGCGGCCTCGACAAACACCGGGGTTACCTCGCTGCGCTCCAAGTAGTAACGCCAGAGCTCGGCATCGATCCGGCTGACGGCCGCGGGGATCTCGGCAGACTGCGCAACGATGCCTCGAACTTTATCCTGCCAGTGATGTCTCTCCTCAACCTGCCCAAGCACGTAGTCATAAAGCATCTGCTCGCTTCTGTTGAGGCTCATGCGGTCCCAACGTGCCCCCGGAATTGTAAAAAACAACGGTAAACCCGAGCTTCAGCACGGCATTGCATTTTGCCGTCGCTCGTGATTACCCTCCCCCCCAACAGCTTCCCTACTCCTCACTATTATGTGGCCAAAACTCAAAGAACAGTTGCCGGCGGTCATCCTGACGGCCGTCCTCATCTCAGGTGCGGCATTTTGGCTGCACACCCAGACCGTTGCGGAGATGGCCAAGCAGCAGGAGGCCCAGCTGGCGCCCCTGCGCGAGCAGAACGAGGCGCTCAAGGCGTCGGCTGAGGAAAATCGTCTCAACATCGAGGCGACGAACAAGATGCTCAAGGACGCCATCTCGAAGCGCGAGGCGGACATGTTCCGCACCGACGAGGAGATCCAGAAGCTGAACGGCGAGCGCATGGACGCGCTCGCGGAGGCGATCGCGAAGAAGGTCCAGCCCTACAACCCCCTCCCGAAGAGCCCGGAGGAGGCCGAGAAGATGCAGAACGAGCAGGTGGACAAGGTCTCCTCGAGGCTGCAGATGAAGATCGAGCCGATCCTTTCCGAGATGGCCAAGGACCAGAACCTTACGCGCGATTCGATCGAAAAGTACAGCCAGAGGATCTCCGACCAGGTCGGGACCGCCCTGACGGGCGAGATGGCCCGCAACCAGACGCTTAACAACAATCTCCAGGCGACCCAGTCCGCGGCGGGCGATGCCCTAAAGCTGAACCATGAGCTGACCGCGCTCTACCTGAGCACCTTCAAGGACGAGGGAATCGTCACGCGCCTGCTGATGCTGCCCGCGAACGTCGTCAAGGACGCCTCGAACTTCAGCATCATCACCAGCAACGACCGCGCAAAGGTCGAGCAGGACCTGGTCAACAAGGAGAACGAGATAGAGAAGCGACTGGCCGACCTCCAGGCCCAGAACCCGAAGAGCTGAGCCGGACCTAGGCCGGCACGATCCGGGTCGGCAGCAGGGCGGCGTCCTGCATGCCGTGGATGATCTTCTTGTCCGGGGGGCAGAAGGTCGCGAGCGCGCCCGAAAGCCGCGGCTTCCCATCGACGATGAAATAGTACGGGCAGAGCCGCAGGCGCCCGTCGGCCTCGCGCGCCTCGTGGGGCGCGTCCGCCGCGTACAGGCTGTGGCGGACCCTCCGGGGCTTCCGGTACGGCTGCAGGACGTGCAGGTTCGTCGGGGCCAGCTCGAGCGCCCGCTCGACGCCCTGCTGCCACTCCTCGCGCGAGCAGTCGCTGCCGAGGACGACGCTCCTCGCCCCCCACGCGTTCTCGTGGAACCCGCTGATCTTGATGATGAGGTCCCGCTCCTTCTGGGACGCGAGGATGAGGTCGCGCCAGTCGCCGAGCGCGCGGCCGGCGGCCTTGGGGCCGTCGAGGACGGCGCCCGGGGGGAGCGGCGCCGGGTCCATCACCCACGTGGGCGGTATGAGCGCCCTCAGGAGCTTGAGCGCCCGCCCGTCCAACGCCTCCTCCCAGTAGTCCTGCAGCAGGTGGTGATGGAAGAGCGCGAAGGCGAGCTTCTCCTCCTGGAACGTCCTCATCGGGGGCGCGATGGCGACGTCGCCCGAGGCCCAGGCGTCAAATATGAACCCGGCGGTCTTGATGCTCGCGAGGTCGAAAAGCTCGAAGAAGCGGTAGATGATGTCGATCTTCTCCGGGTTTCCCTCGACGTCGAAGAACAGGGCGCCGCCGAGCGGGAACAGGTCCTCGGGCCTCATGCAGAAGACCCGGTGGCCGGCGATCTGCATCTGGCGCGCGAGCCACTCCATCTCGGGCCTGTAGGTCGCGGCCTCGTCGCTGACGACGAGCGCGACCAGCGGGTTTCGGGCTTCGGGCCTGAGGGCCGCCAGCGAGGCGTGGAAGTTCCTTATCATCGCGTCGTCGGCGCCGATGACCCCTTCGCTTTCCCGGTAGAGCCGGTTGAGGAACGCGGTGAGGCCGATCCCGCCGGGCACCGAGTCGAGCTCGGTCATGACGAAGCCGGCGTCCGTCAGCAGCAGGTCGGGCCGGAGCACCGTCGGGAACATCCCGCGGTTCCTGGGATCGCGCCCGTGGGCGACAAGCGCGGCGGGCTTCCCCCGCTCAAGGTAGTCCGCGACCCACGGCGCGAGGAGCGGCTTGTTCCTGAGGAGGTTCTTGCCCGCGACCGAGCGCAGGTAGAGCGTCTCGAGCGCCTGGTGGAACTCCAGGCAGGCGGCGCCGATGGCCTCCAGCTCCTTGGCCTGCCCGGGCAGGATGGGCCAGGCGTCAGGGGAAAGGCGCCACGACTTGTCCTCAAAGAGCGGCTGCTCGGCGAAGGCCGACTTGAGGTCCGTGAACGTGGGTGCGGGCATGGGCGTGTTCGCTAGTCGTCGATCTGGATGTCCTTGTTCCTGTGCCTCGGGCTCCCGGCCCGCAGCCACGCGGTAATGAACTTGTCGATCTCGCCGTCGAGGACGCCCTGCGTGTCGCTGGTGCTGTAGCCCGTCCTCAGGTCCTTCACCATCTGGTAGGGCTGGAGCACGTAGCTGCGGATCTGGCTGCCCCACCCGATCTCGCCCTTCTCTCCGTAGAACCGCTCCATCTCGCTGCGCTGCTCGTCCAGCCGCTTCTCGTAGAGACGCGCCTTGAGGACGCTCATCGCGCTCGCGCGGTTCTTGATCTGCGAGCGCTCGTTCTGGCAGACGACGACGATCCCGGACGGGATGTGCGTGAGGCGGACGGCCGAGTCCGTGGTGTTCACCCCCTGCCCCCCCTTGCCCGACGAGCGGTACACGTCGACCCGGACCTCGCTCTCGGGGATCTCGATCTCGATGTCCTCGTTGATCTCGGCGATCACGTCCACGGCGCAGAACGATGTGTGCCGGCGCTTGTTCGAGTCAAAGGGGCTGATCCGGACGAGCCGGTGCACGCCGCGCTCGGCCTTCGCGTAGCCGTAGGCGTTCTCACCCTTGATGTGGAGGGTCGCCTTCGTGATGCCCGCCTGGTCCCCCGCCTGGACGTCCTGGACCTCGACCTCGAAGCCCCGCCGCTCCGCCCACCGGTTGTACATGCGGAAGAGCATGTCGGCCCAGTCGCAGGACTCGGTCCCGCCGGCGCCCGCCTGTATCGAGAGGAAGGCGTTGTTCCGGTCGAACTGGCCCGTGAGGAACGAGGCGATCTCGAGCTTGTCGAGCTCCTCGCCCATGGCCGCGACGCCCTCGGCGAGCTCCCTCTCGTGGGACTCGCGGTCGGCCCCCTCCAAGGCCTCCACTAGCTCCAGCATCACGTCCGTGTCGTCGACCTTCTTCTGGAAGGCGATCACCGGCAAAACGCTTCGCTTGAGCACGTTCAGCTTCGCAATGTGCTTCTGGGCCCGCTCGTTGTTGTCCCAGAAGGCAGGCTGGCCCATCTGGGCCTCCATCGCCTCTATCTCCCTGCGCTTTTGGTCGACGTCAAAGAAACCTCCACAGGTGGCCGGCGCGCTTCTTGATGCTCTCTATGTGGTTTAGTGTCTCCGGGGGGATCATGGTCGAGGGAACGAAGTAAAACCGCCCGTCGCGCAATCGCAAGCGGACAAGGCGCCGCACGCAGCCTTCGAGGCGGACCGGCTAGCCCTCCGCCTCGGGCTCCAGGCCGCGCAGCATCGACTCCTCGTGGTCGAGGAGCTGCTGGAGCGGACGGTGGACCTCGTCGATGATAGCGCCGCTTCGCCAGAGGTCGTCCAGCGCCTTGCGCTCGGCCCTCAGCGCGACGGTGTGGTAGTGGTGCCCGGCCGTCCTGCGCCTGTAGGCGCTCTTCTGCGTCTCCCCCTCGGCCGTCAGCACGGCGAGGCGCTGCTCGTACTCGGCTATCGCGAGGCCGAGCGCGGCGGTATGGTCGGCCGTCGTGGCGGAGGCCTCGAACCCGCGGAGGGCGCGGAGCCCGGCCTCGACCGCCGTCATCCGCGCGAGGCGCTCCTCCTTGGGGCGGCTCTCGTCGCCGTGGATTCCGAGGCGCCTGATGAGGGCCTCGAGGGTCGTGCCCTGCAGGACAAGCGTCGTGACGATGACTCCGAATGCCAGGAAGATGATGATGCTGCGCCCCGGGAAGGGCGAGCCGTCCGGCATTAGGAGGGGTATGGACATCGCGGCGGCAAGCGTGACGGTGCCGCGCATCCCGGCCCAGCCGACCACGAGGACCCTCGTGGCCACGGGCCACGCCTCCTTCCTGCGCACCGCGGGGATCAGGAACGGCAGGTACGTGGACGGGAAGACCCAGACCATCCGGCACAGGATCGCTGTGCCCGCCACGGCCGCGGTGAGGCCGAGAAGCTCGGCCGTGGAGAACTGGTGCTTCACCGCGGCGAACAGCTCGGGGAACTGCAGGCCGAGCAGGACGAAGGCGATGCCGTTCAGCCAGAATATGAAGAGCGACCACACGCTGTACGAGGCCTGGCGCGTCTCGGCATCCATGCGCACGGGATCCCTCCACCCTGAATAGAGTCCCGCGGCGACGACGGAGAGCACCCCCGACAGGCCAAACCTCTCGGCCAGGAGGTACGCGGCGAAGGGCGTCATGAGGGAGAGCGTGGTCTCGACCAGGCTCTCCGTCGCGCGAAGCCGCCTCAGCAGGTCGCGCAGCCGGCCGATGCCGTAGCCCACCGCGAGGCCGGCGGCGAACCCGCCGACGGAGAGGAGCGAGAAGTCCAGCGCCATGCGCCTGAGCGAGAAGGTTCCGGCGACCACGGCCGCCAGGGCGAACTTGAAGCCCACAAGACCCGTGGCGTCGTTCATGAGGCTCTCCCCGCTCAGGATCGTCGAGAGGCGCGCCGGGACGCGGAGCCGCTCGGTGACCGCGCTCACCGCGACGGCGTCCGTGGGCGAGATGATGGCGCCGAGGGCGAACGCCATCGCGAGCGGCAGGCCCGGGATGAGCCAGTGCGCGACGAGGCCCACCGCGACGGTCGTGAACGTGACGAGGCCCACCGCGAGGAGGAGGATCGGGCGCTTGGCCTTCGCGAACTCGCGCAGCGGCATAAGCCAGCCGTCGGCAAAGAGGAGCGGCGGCAGGAAGCAGAGGAAGAAGAACCCGGGATCCAGCTCGAACCGCGGAAACCCGGGCACGAAGGCGACCCCGATGCCGCCCATCAGGTAGGTGATGAGCTGCGGCCAGGGGAGCCAGCGCGCGACGATGCTCAGGCTCGTGACGAGGAGAAGCAGGACAAGCGCGTGCTCGAAGGCGATCATGCGGCGCGGTAGATCACCCTTGCGTCGGCCAGGATCGAGGCGCGCCGGAAGGGGTTGGCCATGTGCTCAACGGCGGCGCGCGCGAGCAGGCGCACGGGAACGCCCAGGATCGCCGCCATCTCGGCCTCCGCCGAGGGCAGTCCGCGGGCGGGGTCGGTCGGGAAGGTGGCGAGCAGGTCGACCTCGCCGCCGCGCCGGCGGCCGCCCCGCCCGGCGGGCCCAAAGGCCTCCAGGAGCGCGATGCCGCGCCTCCGGCAGCATTCCGACAGCAGCCTCGCGACCGCGTCGGGGTCCAGGGCGGGACCCGCGCGCCGCGGCGCCGGCCGCTTGCCGGCGCGGACCGCCTTCCAGTAGGCGGCGGCCTTCGCCCGGTTGGCCACCGTCTTCGCGAGCGAGCGCGCCCTCCCGCCCCGCTGGCTGATGGCTCTGTGATCCATAAGGCAATGCTAAGCGCTTAGCATAGGCGTGTCGAGAGGGAAAGGCGGCCCGCCTAAATCGACGGCTCGCCCTCGGCCTTGCGCTTCTTGCGCTCCCAGTACCAGGCGATCCAGATGCAGATCTCGTAGAGCAGGTAGAGCGGGACCGCCATCGCGACCTGCGTAACCACCTCCGGCGTGGTCAGGACGGCGCCCAGGATGAGCGAGAGTACGACGACATGCCGGCGGTACTTCGCGAGGTGCGCGTGGGTCAGGATGCCGATCTTCACGAGGAAGAGGACGACCAGCGGGAACTGGAAGCCGAGCCCCATGCCGAGGATGAACTTGCAGACGAAGTTGATGTACTCGATCGCCCTCCAGTCCTGCGCGGAGAACCCGAGCAGGTTCGAGTACTGGATGGAGGCCCGGAGCGCCACCGGGAGCAGGACGAAGTACGTGGACAAGACGCCGGCGAGGAAGAGGAAGGCCGACCAGCCGAGCCACTGGAAGATCACGCTCCTCTCCTTCAGGTTGAGCGCGGGCAGGATGAATCCCCCCATGAAGAAGATCCAGAAGGGCGACGAGACGGCCAGGGCCGCGTAGAGGGCGACATGGAAGGCCACCATGAACGACTCCGCCGGGCTGAAGTTGTGGAGCGTGACCTCGGTCACGTCCCCGGGGTCCGCGGTGGGATCCATCGTGAGCGTCATCACCTGCTCCTTGCCGACCGGGGCCGTTCCGACCCGGAAGACGACGTGGGGCGCGTCCCCGGGCGGAAGCCCGGGGAACTGGTCCCGCGTCACCGCGTAGGGGCCGAGCTTCGTCTCGCCTATCTGGAGCGTGATGGTCGGCTTCTCCTTCTCGAACATGTGCATGTGCTTCATGGGCTCCATGAGCACCCTGACGATCCATGCGCTCCCCAGCAGGCAGACGACGAGCGAGATCCCGATCGCGATTACCGACCGGATGAGCGCGGTCCTCAGGTCGCCCAGGTGGCCCCAGAACGACTTCTTCGGGCCCGTATCCTCGACCTCGGCCGTCCCGGCTGGAATCTCGTCGGCCATGGGGGGAGGCTAGGCGCGCAGGGCGCCGGACTTCTTCTCGGCGAGGAAGCTCTGGTAGGTGGAGGCGATGCCGTCCCTCAGGGCGATCTTCGCCTTCCAGCCCAGGCCGGAGAGCCTGGAGACGTCGAGGAGCTTCCTCGGCGTGCCGTCCGGCTTGCTGGCGTCCCAGGTGATCTTCCCCCCGTATCCCGTGACGCCGGCCACGAGTTCCGTCAGCTCGCGGATCGTGACGTCCGTGCCCGTTCCGACGTTGATCCAGTCGGGGAGGTCCGCCTGCGTCATCAGGAAGTGGCAGGCGTCGGCCAGATCGTCCACGTGGAGGAATTCCCTCCTCGGGCTGCCGGTGCCCCAGGCCCCCACCTCGGGCGCGCCCGCCTCCCTCGCCTCGTGGAACCGCCTGATCAGCGCCGGCAGCACGTGGGAATTCGTCGGGTGGTAGTTGTCGCCGGGGCCGTAGAGGTTGGTCGGCATCGCCGAGTGGTACGCGACGCCGTATTGCCTCCTGTAGTACTGGCAGAGCTTGAGCCCCGCGATCTTCGCGATCGCGTAGGCCTCGTTCGTGGGCTCGAGCGCGCCCGTGAGGAGGCAGTCCTCGGTCATCGGCTGCGGCGCGAGCTTGGGATAGATGCAGGAGCTGCCCAGGAACAGGAGGCGCCCCACCCCGGCCTTGTAGGCGGCGTCGATCGTGCTGGACGCGATGGCGAGGTTGTCGTGCAGGAACTCGGCCGGGAACGTGCTGTTCGCGTGGATCCCGCCCACCTTCGCCGCGGCGATGATCGCGACATCGGGCTTCTCTGCCGCCAGGAACGCCCCGACGGCGGACTGGCTCGTGAGGTCGAGCTGCCTGCGCTCCCTCAGGAGGAGCTCGAACCCCGGCTCCTCGGTGAACCGGCGAACCAGCGCCGAGCCCACCATCCCCTGGTGGCCTGCGATGAACAGCTTTGTCACGGAGGCGGAAGCTTCGCGATCTGCGATTCCCGCTTCGCCATGTCGAGGTCGTGGTCGACCATGATCTTGACGAGCTCCTTGAAGCGGACCTTCGGCTTCCAGCCGAGCTGCCTCGCGGCCTTGGCGGGATCGCCGATCAGGAGCTCGACCTCGGCCGGGCGCTCGTAGCGGGCGTCATGCCTCACGTATTTCTTCCAGTCGAGGCCCACGAGGCCGAACGCCAGCTCGCAGAAATCCTTGACGCTGTGGGTCTCGTTCGTCGCGACGACGTAGTCGTCCGGCTTCTCCTGCTGGAGCATGAGCCACATCATCTCGACGTACTCCTTCGCGTAGCCCCAGTCGCGCTGCGCGTCGAGGTTGCCGAGGTAGAGGGACTCCTGCAGGCCGACCTTGATCCGAGTCGCAGCCCTCGTGATCTTGCGCGTGACGAAGGTCTCGCCGCGGCGCGGGGACTCGTGGTTGAAGAGGATCCCGTTGCTCGCGTGGATGTTGTAGCTCTCCCTGTAGTTGACGGTGAGGTAGTAGGCGTAGGCCTTGGCGCAGCCGTAGGGCGAGCGCGGCCAGAAGGGGGTCGACTCGGTCTGGGGCACCTGCTGGACCTTGCCGTACATCTCCGACGACGAGGCCTGGTAATAGCGGACCTTCTTCACGAGGCCGGCCTCGCGGATCGCCTCGAGGATCCTCTGGGCCCCGAGGCCGTCCACGTCGCCCGTGTACTCCGGGATGTCGAAGGACACGCGGACATGGGACTGCGCGCCCAGGTTGTAGATCTCGTCGGGCTGGAGCTCGTAGAGGAGCTTCACCATCTGCACCGAGTCCGCCAGGTCGCCGTAGTGGAGGAAGAGCCTGACGCCGTTGACGTGGGGGTCGCTGTAGAGGTGGTCGATCCGGCTGGTGTTGAAGGTGGAGGCGCGCCGGATGATCCCGTGGACCTCGTAGCCCTTCGTGAGCAGGAGCTCGGCGAGATACGAGCCGTCCTGGCCCGTGATTCCGGTGATGAGGGCTTTCTTCATGAGGTTATGATTTAAGGGGATGCGCGACCAAGCGGGCAAGCCCGCAGACGGGGCCCGCCGCCTCAGGCCGCGGGCCGCGAGACGGCCTTGGCGAGCTTCACCATCAGCGCCTTAGCCGACTTCTGGGCGTGGGTGTCGGTGAGGCGCCCCTCGGCGTCAAAGGCGCCGGCCGCGTGGATAAGGAAGACCTGCCCCGGCACGACGTGGCACCCGAGCTTCAGGAGGAGCTGCTGCGCCATCTGGAGCGAGCGCACCCCGCCCAGGGGCCCCGGCGACGCGGAGATGACCGCCGCAACCTTGCCCTCGAACGGGTTTGGGTCGCCGCGGGTGCACCAGTCGATCGTGTTCTTCAGGAGCGGCGTGATCATCGAGTTGTACTCGGGCGACGCGATGAGCAGGCCCTGGTGGGACGTGATGAGGGCGATCAGCCTGACGGCGTTCTCCGGCAGGCCGCTCATGTCCTCGAGGTCGCCGTGGTAGAGCGGCAGCACGTATTCGTTCAGGTCGGCCAGGGTGACCTCGCAGCCGGCGTCCTTGGCGGCCTGGACAGCGAAGGAGAGGAACTTCCTGTTGAGCGACTCGAGGCGCGCGCTGGCCGAGAAGGCGAGAATGCGTGCGGGCGTGGCCATTCCCCACCCAAGCTCAGCCGAGCGATTTGAGCAAGCGGGAGAGCTCGGCGAGCTTCGCCTGCTGCTCGGCCAGCTGCCTGCGGGCTCCCTCGAGGACGGCCGGCGGCGCCTTGTCGACAAAGGCCTTGTTCGCGAGCCGGGCCTCCGTGCCGGCGATGTGTTTCCCCATGGCCTCGATCTCCCTGGCCATCCGGGTTTTTTCGGCGCCTACGTCGACCGCGCTGGCGAGGTCGAGGTGGAGCGTGCCGAGCGCGGTCACCGCGGCGGGCGCCCCGTCGACGGCCCCGCGGCGCAGGATCTCGGACGCCCCCGCCATGCGGTTCAGCTTGGCCATGTTCGCCTCGACGGTCGCCCACGCCGCGTCTCCTGCGATGAGGAGGAGCCTGACGTCGCGCCGGCCCGCCAGGCCGTGCTCGGCCTTGAGGGCCCTCGCCTGCGAGACGAAAAGCTTCATCTGCTCGACCGAGGCGGCCTGGGCCGGGTCCGGCCTCGCCCCGAGCGTCCCGAGCTCCGAGGCGCAGCGCGACGCGTCCTCGATGTGGCCGTCCATGATCGACCCGCCCTGCGGCCCGCAGTACCCCAGCTGCGTCCACAGTTCCTCGGTTATGAACGGGATGATCGGGTGGAGGAGGAGGAGCGTCTGCCTGAGGACAAGGTCCTGGATGGCGAGGCAGTTCGCGCGGGTGTCCTCGGCCTGCAGCTTCGACTTGGAGACCTCGACGTACCAGTCACAGAAGTCGTTCCAGAAAAACCCGTAGAGGGCCTGGGCCGCGGCGCTGAACTCGAACTCGGCGAAGCAGCGGTCGACCGCGCGGGTGGCGGAGAGGAGCCTGTCGAGGATGGCGTGGTCGTCGGCGTCGAATCTCGAGGGGTCGATCCGCGCGAGTATGGCCGCCTGGGTCGAGTTGTCGCCGGCGGGCCCGCTCATCTGCCTGAACCGGCAGGCGTTCCAGAGCTTGTTGCAGAAGTTCTTGCCGGACTCGATCCGGTCCTCCTGGAAGCGGATGTCCTGGCCCTGGGGCGCGATGGAGACGATCCCGAACCTCAGGCCGTCCGCGCCGTACGTGTCGATGAGGTCGAGCGGGTCGGGCGAGTTCCCGAGGGATTTCGAGATCTTGCGCCCCTGCGCGTCGCGGATGATTCCCGTGAAGAAGACGTCCCTGAACGGGATCCGGCGCTCGGCGGGCTCGCCGGGCCTCGTGAACTCGAGGCCGGCCATGATCATGCGCGCCACCCAGAAGAAGATGATGTCCGGGCCCGTGACCAGCGCGCTCGTCGGGTAGAACGAGTCGAAGCCCTCCTTCTGCATCGCGCCGGGCTCGGGCCAGCCCAGGGTCGCGAACGGCCAGAGCCACGACGAAGCCCAGGTGTCGAGGACGTCGTCCTCCTGCACCCAGTCGCCGGGGTCGCCCGGACCGTCGACGGAGACGTGGATCTTCGCAGGGTCGGCGAGGTCGGCCTCGGTGAGGCTGTCGCGGTCCAGCCCCTTCCTGTACCAGACCGGGATCCTCTGCCCCCACCAGAGCTGGCGGCTGATGCACCAGTCCTGGATGTTCTCGAGCCAGTGCAGGTAGACCTTGGCCCAGCGCTCGGGATGAAACCTTATCAGGCCGTCGCGGACGGCCGCCTTGGCCTCCTCGACCCTGGGATAGCGCAGCCACCACTGCCAGGTGAGGCGGGGCTCGATCGGCACGTCCGCCCGCTCGGAATAGCCGACGTTGTTCTGGTAGGCCTCCTCGCCGACGAGCGCGCCGGAGGCGCCGAGGAGCTCCGCGGCCCGCTTGCGGGCGGCGAACCGCTCCATCCCGGCGAGCTCGGGGCCGGCGAGGGCGTTCAGGGTCGCGTCGGCGTTCAGGATGTCGATGACGGGCAGCCCGTGCCTCTGGCCGATCTCGTTGTCCACCCTGTCGTGGGCGGGCGTGATCTTCAGGGCGCCGGAGCCGAACTTTGGGTCCACGGCCGCATCCGCTATGACCGGGATCTCGGCGCGTGCGAGAGGGCGCCAGACCCTGCGCCCGACCATCCCCGCGTACCGGGGGTCGTCGGGATGGACCGCGATGGCCACGTCGCCAGGGATCGTCTCGGGCCTCGTGGTCGCCACCTGGATGAACTGCCCCGGGGAGTCCGCGAACTCGTAGCGCACCTTGTAGAGCGTCCCGTTCACCGGCTTCATGACCACCTCCTCGTCGGAGAGGGCCGTCAGGGAGGCGGGGCACCAGTTCACCATGCGCTTGCCGCGGTAGATGCGGCCGCGCCGGTAGAGCTCGGTGAAGGCGCCGAGGACCGCCCTCGAGTACACCGGGTCCATCGTGAACTGGGTGCGGGCCCAGTCGCACGAGGCCCCGAGCCTGCGCAGCTGCTCCAGGATCACGCCGCCCTTCTCGTGGCGCCATTCCCAGACGCGCTCGACGAACTTCTCCCGGCCGAGGTCGTGGCGGGTTTTCTTCTGCTTGCGCAGCTCGCGCTCGACGACCGCGTGGGTGGCGATGCTCGCGTGGTCGAGGCCCGGGATCCAGAGCGTGGAGCGTCCCTCCAGGCGCGCCCGGCGCACCAGCATGTCCTGGATCGTGTTGTTGAGGACGTGCCCGATCGTGAGGACCCCCGTCACGTTCGGGGGCGGCATCACGATCGAGTAGCTCTCGCGCCCCGCGGCCGGCCTGCCCGCGAACGCCCCCGAGGCCAGCCACGCTGCGTACCACTTCCTCTCGACCTCGCGGGGCTCGTAACTCTTTGCGATCTCGTGCATGGAGGGGTGCAAGCAAACCGCCGGGCCCCGCGGCAGGCAAGTCCCGGATGGCCGGCATCGGTGATTGAGTCCTGCGCCCCGCGCCGTTCAATGGGCACCCGGATGCCCAAAACCCTCAGTGAGCTGGCACGCTCCCAACTCGTGTTCCCTGCGGGCGCGGGCGGCGCCGACCTGCTCGCGGCCTGCAAGGGGTTCCTGAGGGACGCGATGGCCGATCTCCGGGAGCGCCACGACCAGGGCGCGTCGGGCCAGGAGGTCGAGAACGGCCGCGCGGCGATCATCGACGCCCTGGTCACGCGGCTCTTCGACCACGCGATCGGCCTTTACGCCACGAGCAGGGGCCCCGCCCCGGCGGCGGTCTCGCTCATAGCCCTCGGGGGCTACGGGCGCGGGGAGCTCGCGCCCTGGAGCGACATCGACGTCATGTTCCTCTATCCCACGAAGTCCCGGGCCGCCGTGGTCGAGCCCTTCCAGGCCCACCTGACCCGCGAGGTCCTCTACCCCCTCTGGGACTGCGGGCTCAAGGTGGGCCACTCGACGCGCAGGGTCGAGGAGGTGTTCGTCCAGGCCAAGCGGGAGATCATGACGATGACCGCGCTCCTCGAGGCGCGCTATGTCGCCGGCTCGGCCGCGCTCTGCGACTCGTTCCTCCTCGCCTACCGGAATTTCTACACCACGGACGACCCGAAGGGGTACATCCTGGCCAGGCTCGAGGACCAGGCCCAGCGGCGCGCCAAGTACGGGAACACCGTCTTCAACCAGGAGCCCGACATCAAGAACGGGGTCGGGGGCCTCAGGGACTACCAGAACACGCTCTGGATGGCCCGCGTGAAGCTCGGCATCATCCGGATGGACGAATTGGCCGCCCAGGGCCACCTGACCCACGCCGAGGTGAGCGAGTTCAGCCGCGCGCACGACTTCCTCCTTCGGGTCCGCAACGAGCTCCACTTCGAGAGCGTCCGCCCCACGGACATCCTCAACCTCGACGCGCAGCCCAGGGTCGCCCTGAGCCTGGGGTACATCCAGGTCGAGCTCCTCGCTCGCGTGGAGTGGTTCATGCAGGACTACTACCGCTGCGCCCAGGCGATCTACCAGACCTCCAAGAACGTGGAGAGCCGCCTCGCGCTCACGATCGGCAGGACATCGAGCGGGGCCAAGGTCCCGATCCGGGAGGCCCTCAAGATCGCCCGCCTGCGCAGGGCCCGGCGGGTGGACGGCTTCGTCGTCAGGGGCCACGAGCTCGCGGCGGAGACCCCGACGGTGTTCCAGGACGACCCCGTGCGCCTCATGAGGGTGTTCCGGCACTGCCAGCAGCTGGATTGCACGCTCGATTTCCACCTGACCCAGCTGATCAAGGAGTCCGTGCCCCTGATGGCGGGCATACTGACGTCGCCCGACGCCGGGATGGCCTTCCGGGCCATCCTGTCGGAGTCGGGGGCCGTCTACCCGGTTCTGAACCAAATGCACGAGCTCGGGGTCCTCGGGGGCTACGTGCCCGAGTTCGACGCCCTCACCTGCCTCGTCCAGCACGAGTATTATCATAGGTATACCGCTGATGTTCATACGCTTAACGCCATACGGGAGCTCGACCTGATCTTCACCCAGGCGGAGCCGATCACCCTCAAGTACCGGACCGTCCTGCACGAGATCGAGGACCCTGCGCTGGTCTACCTGACGCTGCTCCTCCACGACATCGGCAAGGCGGTGGGCATCCGCAACCACTCCGAATCGGGGGTGAGGCTCGCGGGCCCCACCATGGAGAGGCTGGGGGTGTCCCCCAGGGGTCGCGAACTTGTTTCATTTGTTATCAAGAATCATCTCGCGATGGCACGATTCTGGCAGAAGCGGGATGTAGATGACCCCAAGACATCTGCCAGCTTTGCCGAACTCGTTGTCGAACCGGAGCGCCTCCGGTGCCTTTACGTGCACACTTTCTGCGATGCGCGCGGGACCTCATCCGACCTGTGGAACAGCTACAAGGATACCCTCCATACCACCCTCTACCGAAACACCCTCGAGCGCCTGAGGCTCGGCGCCGAGGTCGAGGCCAACTTTGAGGAAAAACGCAAAATGACCGAACAGGAACTGATCGCAAAACGGATCCCGGGAATAAGCGACGACGAGATTGCCGCGCATTTCAGTCTGCTTCCGGACCGCTACTTCATCCTGACGGACGGGAGCGAGATCACCCTGCACATCCAGATGGTGAACAGGCTCCTGAAGTCGATCACCGCGACCGACTCGGTCGGCTCGCTGCGGCCCGTGATCGACTGGAAGGACGACCTCAACCGCTCCCTGACGGTCGTGAACGTGGTCACTTGGGACAGGGCGGGGCTCTTCTACAAGCTTGCCGGCGCCTTCAGCGTCGCCGGCCTGAACATCCTCGGGGCGAAGGTCATCTCGAGGACCGACCACATCGCGATCGACACCTTCTACGTCGTCGAGCCCGGGCGCGGCGTCGTGCAGAACTCGGCGGCCCAGGAGTCGTTCGCGAAGATCATCGAGTCCGCGCTCATCTCGAACGTGGACCTCTACCCGGAGATCGTGGCCCAGGCCAAGAAGATCGCGGCGACGCGCTACCTCTATGCCAAGGGCGGCGACACGCTCCACAGCTCGTTTCCCCCGACGGTCGACGTCTACCACGAGATCTCGATGCAGCGCACGATCGTGGAGGTCCAGGCTAGGGACCAGATCGGCCTCCTCTACCGGCTGGCCAAGGCCATATTCGACTTCGGCTTCGACATCACGTTCGCGAGGATCGGGACGGAGCGCGGCGTCGCGATCGACACCTTCTACATAGAGAGCGCGAACCATGAGCCGGTCGAGGACCCCGAGAGGCTGCAGAGGCTGCGGGCCGCGCTGACCGAGGTGATCACGCCGCTGGTCGCCGTCGCCGAGACCGCCTGAGGCCGCGGAGGCCCCGCGGGGGGCCCGCCCGATAATCCCTTGCGCGGGCGCCCGGCGCCTGCACCACTCTCCCCATGACGGAAGAGGAGGAACTGAAGGCGCTCCACGCCATCGCAACCCTGGCCTCGGGCACGGACGACCCGTCGGTGGCCACGCGGGCGATCCTTGCCGTGGCGGCGCGCGCCCTCTCCGCGGACAGCGGCATCGTCGCCTTCCAGAACCCGGAGACGGGCAGGCTCGAGATCGAGGCGGAGCTCGGCCTGCCGGCCGACGCGAGCCGCTCGTTCGCGCCGGGACAGGGCATCCCGGGCTGGGTCGCCTGGCACGGCAAGCCGGCCCTCGTCCCCGACTCGTCGGCGGACCTCCGCAGCCGGCCGGCGCGCCCCGAGACGCGCTGCGAGATGGCGGCCCCCATGCTGACCTCGGACGGGAACGTGCTCGGCGTCCTCGCGCTCGACCGCAACGCCGCCGGGGCCTACAGCCCCGGCGACCTCGGGGGCCTGGTGCGCCTCGCCGACGCGGCCGCCCGCGTCCTTCGGCGCCTCTGGGAGCTGCGCCACCTCAAGGGGAAGGAGCGCCAGCTCGAGGCGCTCATCGCCACGGGCCAGGCGCTCGTGGGCAAGCTCGAGCAGCGCGAGCTCTTCGACACGCTGACCCGCGACGCCTCCGCGATGATGCAGGCGAAGGCCTGCGCGTTCTTCCTCTACGACCCGGGTGCGACGAGCCTGCGCCTGGCGTCCTACCGCGGCGACCCGGGCACGCTGACGCCCGAGGGCGACCTTCCGGCGCGCTCGTGCCTCTCGGCCTCGGCGATAAGGACGAGGAAGCCGGTCGCATACGTGAACATCCAGTCGCCGGAGTTCTTCGACCTGCTCGACCTGCCCCGCGACCCGGCGCTGCGCTCGGTCATAGCCACCCCGATGATCTTCGAGGGCGACGTGCTGGGCGTGCTGGTCATCTTCACGGACCGCACGCGGCTCTTCGACAACGACGAGAAGCGCCTCTGCAGCGCGCTGGCGAGCCTGGGCGCCGTCGCGCTCCAGAATTCCCGGCTCTACTCGCGGGTGTTCATGAGCGAGGAGTCGCTGCGAAAGAACGAGCGCCTCACGATGCTCGGCCTCCTCGCGGCCGAGATCGCCCACGAGATCAGGAACCCCCTGACGGTCCTCAAGCTCCTACACGGGGGCATGGGCCTCGACTTCGCCGAGGGCGACCCGAGGCGCACCGACATGCGCGTCATCGGCGAGAAGCTCGACCAGCTCGAGTCCATCGTGACGCGGGTCCTCAACTTCGCGAAGGCCCCCACGAGCCTGCACTCGCGCCACCAGGTGGCCGAGATCGTCTCGGACACGCTCGTCCTCGTCCGCCTCAAGCTCGCGCAGAGCAACATCAGGGTCTCGTTCGAGCCGCCCGCCCATTCGGTGGTCGTCGAGGGGCACAAGGGGCAGCTGCAGCAGGTGCTTCTGAACCTCATCATAAACTCCATGCAGGCCATGCCCGAGGGCGGCGAGATCTCCATCTCGCTCGCGTCTGAGGCGAGGGAGCCGGGCGGCTGCGCCGTCCTCGAGGTCAGGGACACGGGCTCGGGCATCCCCGACGCGATACGCGGCCGGATCTTCGACTCGTTCCTGACGGGCCGGCCCGACGGGACCGGGCTCGGCCTGGCGATCGCGAAGCGCGTGCTCCTCGGACACAACGGCGACATCGAGCTCGTGAGCTCGGGCCCCACGGGGACGACGCTGCGGGTGTCGATACCCCTAGCGCGCTGACCGGCCCCGGGCGCTCACTCCTCCAGCTCGACGTTCCAGTAGGCGATGTCGAGGAAGTCCCTCCAGATCTCGCGGTGCTGGTTGCCGAGGACCATGGAGATGACGGGCCTCCACTTCGGGCGGGAGGGCTTGCGGATGAGTCGCATCGAGGCCTCGTGCGGGAGGCGGTTCGCCTTGCGCGTGTTGCACCTGACGCAGGAGCAGACGATGTTCTCCCACGTCGTCTTCCCGCCGTAGTCGCGGGGGATCACGTGGTCGAGGTTGAGCTGCTCGCGCGGGAAGACCTTCGCGCAGTACTGGCAGGAGTTCTTGTCGCGCTCGAAGACGTTGTTGCGCGTCAGCTTGAGCTCCTTGCACGGGAGCTTGTCGAAGAAGGTGAGCAGGATCACGCGCGGCAGGCGGATCGTCCGGGTCGGCGTGTGGACGGTCTCCATCTCGACGACCGGCGGGTTGTCCTCCGAGAAGTCGATCCAGTCCATCATGGAGAACATCCTGAAGTCGTCCTCCTGCTGGTGGACGACATGGGCGTGGCCGCGGGCCAGGAGCCCGAAGGCCCGCCTGGCGCCAATGACGTTAACCGCCTGCCACAGGCGGTTAAGGACGAGCACCGGCTGATCGAGGGCTGCCTCCATACGCGGAACCGAAGTAGCTGTTTCCCTGCGAGGGTGTCAAGCGGGCCCGCTGGCCGAAACAGGCATTAAGAAAACATTAAGACGCTCCAACAGGCTTGTTAGGCCGGGCATCCATGTATCTATGATTCCGGTCCCACGCGGCTTCGCATCGTCCTAACGGCGCGAGGTTAACGGAGCCACTCCAGCGGCTCGCCGGGACGGAAAAATCCATGTCGCTCAAATCCATCCTCTTCGGCCGCGAGAAGTCCCTGACGGACCGGAACCTGTTCCACAGCCTATCGCTCATCGCCGTGTTCGCCTGGGTGGGCCTCGGCGCCGACGGGCTCTCGTCGTCGTGCTACGGACCCGAGGAGACGTTCAAGGCCCTGGGCGGCAATACGCACCTGAGCATCTTCGTGGCGCTCGCCTGCGTGGTCACGATCGTCGCCATCTGCGCAAGCTACTCGCAGATCATCAAGCTTTTCCCGACAGGCGGCGGCGGCTACCTCGTGGCGAGCAAGCTCATCTCCCCGGCGACCGGAGTCGTCTCGGGCTGCGCTCTCCTGATCGACTACGTGCTCACGGTCACGATCTCGGTGGCGAGCGGCGCCGACGCGCTTTTCAGCCTCTTCCCTGCCGGGGTGCAGGATCGCACGCTTCTCCTCGGCCTCACCGTGAAGCTCTTTTTCGAGCTCGTCTGCGTCGTCGGGCTCACGCTCATCAACATGCGCGGGGTCAGGGAGTCGGTCCTCATATGGGTGCCGATCTTCGGCGTGTTCGTGCTCACGCACGCCTTCGCGATCGCCTATGCGTTTCTCACGCACACCTCGGGCATGGCCGCCCTGCCCGCGGCGACGGCGCATGAGATCCACTCCGTGAGCGCCAGCGTCGGGATGTTCGGGCTCATGGCGCTCCTCCTGAAGAGCTACAGCATGGGGGCCGGGACCTACACGGGGATCGAGGCCGTGAGCAACGGTCTGCCGATCCTGCGCGAGCCCCGCGTCAAGACCGGCCAGCGCACCATGGTCTACATGGGCCTTTCCCTCGCCCTCACGGTCGCCGGCCTCCTCGTCGCCTACCAGCTCTACAATGTCGAGATCAACCCGGACAAGACGCTCAACGCGGTGCTCTTCGAGAAGATGACCGTGTCCTGGAACCATGCCGCGGGGAGCACGTTCGTCATCGTCACGCTGTTCTCGGAGGCGGCCCTCCTCATCATCGCCGCGCAGACCGGGTTCCTCGACGGCCCCCGCGTGCTGGCGAACATGGCGCTGGACAGGTGGTTTCCCGCGCAATTCGCCAACCTGAGCGAGCGGCTCGTGACCCGCAACGGCACGCTGATCATGGGCATCTCGGGCTTTGCGATGATGGTCGTGACGCGCGGCTCGGTGGACCTTCTCGTCATCTTCTACTCGATCAACGTGTTCATCACCTTCTCGCTCTCCCAGTTCGGGATGGTCCGCCACTGGTGGCAGGAGCGCGCGACTGAACCCGGCTGGAGGCACAAGCTCGCGATCAACGGGTTCGGCTTCGTGCTGACATTCTCCATCCTCGTCTCCCTCACCGCCGTGAAGTTCGCGGAGGGGGGCTGGGCGACGTGGCTCGTGACCCTCGCCCTCGTCGGTGCGGCCTTCGCCATCAAGCGCCACTACAACGGGGTCAGGTCGCAGCTCAAGCGCCTGGATTCAATCGTCGAGGCGGCGGAGGCCGAGGCAAGGGCGGTGCCCGAGAACCCGCCCGCCCCCGATCCGAAGGCCAGGACCGCGGTCATCCTCGTGAACGGGTTCAACGGCCTCGGCCTGCACACGATCCTTAACGTGCCGCGCATGTTCGGGAACACCTTCCGCAACCTCGTGTTCGTGCAGGTCGGCTCCGTGGACGCGGGCAACTTCAAGGGGGCTGCGGACATCGAGGACCTGCGCGCTCACACGGAGGCCGAGGCGCAGCGCTACGTCCACTTCGCGCAGGCGCGCGGCTTCGGGTCAAAGTCCTTCACGTCCATCGGCTACGACGTCACGAGCGAGGTCATGAAGCTCGCGCGCGAGGCCTCCACCGAGTTCCCGAACCAGGTCTTCTTCGCCGGCCAGCTGCTCTTCACCTACGAGACCAACCTGACGCGCTGGCTGCACAACCACACGGTGTTCACCCTCCAGAGGCGGTTCTTCCTCTCGAGCATGCCCTTCGTGGTCCTGCCGATACGGGTCGACGCGTGAGGCGCCGGCCGGGCGCCCCGCCCTAGCCCAGCAGGACCTGCCACTGGTTCTCGCGGGCGGCGCGCGCGGCCTTAAGGGCCCCCATCGCGACGTACCGCTGGAAGTCCTGCCCGGCCAGCCGGACCCTCGGGCTCTCGTAGCCGTCGTCGGCCAGGCGCTTCTGGAGGACCGTGTCGATTCCCCGGATCTGCGAGCCGCCGCCGGTGATGATGATGTTCTGCAGGAGCGTCACGACAGAGTCCGAGGAGGCCGACGCGATCAGGGTCGTCAGCGCCGGGTAGATCTTGTCGATCAGGGCGTTGCAGGCGTTGGCCACCGAGTCGCCGAGCTCGAGGGTGCGGCTCTTGCCGCCCATCACGACCTTGATGTCGAGCGGCTTGCGGCTCGGCCCGACGTACGAGTGCGTCTCCTTGATCTCGCGGACGGTGATGCGCGACAGGCCGTTGTTGGGATAGGTGCGGTTGAGCTCGTCGAAGAGGAGCGCGTCGATCGCGTCGCCGGCAAACGGGATGCTGATCTGGTCGTCCCGGGTCGGGAAATAGCCCTGGACCAGGCAGAGGTCGCTCGTGCCGCCGCCGATGTCTATGAAGAGCGAGTTGACCACAGGGTCGACGTAGCCCGGCTGCCTCACCCTGGAGTCGTCCCGGTAGCCGAGGGCCGCGAGGAAGGGCTCGGGGATCAGGAGGATGCGCGAGAAGATGCCCTGGACCGAGCGCCGGATGTTCTCGCGGGCCTGCTCGCCGGCGTTGGCGGGAACGCCGACGACGGCGCGGATCTCCGCGCGGCCCGACGGGTCGGCAAGGTGCCGGATGTGCTGCATGAAGTCGCGGGCGGCCTCCGGCCGGGAGATGACCCCCTCGTCGAGCGGCGCGACCAGGTCGACGTGGAGCATCTGCTCCAGCGCCTCCTGGCCGTAGAGGATCCTCGCGTTGCCCGTGATGATCCCGTCGACGATGCCGTCCTTGACGTAGCCGACGACCGACGGAACCACCTTGCTGACGGTTATATCGGTGGATCCGGTGGGCCCGGCGAGGACGCAGGACTTGTTGGTGCCGAGGTCGAGGCCGATGAGGAGGACGCCTGCCTTCGCCGGGGCCGTCTTTGACGGGGGCGGGAATGAGACCGCGGGCTGTGCGCCGGGGCCGGAGGGCTGTTTTTCGATGGTTGCTGTTGTCATGATTCGGGGGGTTGGGCTGTTGTGGCTTGCTTGAAGGGTCAGCGGGGGCCGGCGCGCTCCTGCGCCAGCATGTCGTCGATGAAGTCGGCTATGCCGCGGCTTGCGTCGTGCGCCGGCATCCTGGCCCTCCTCGGGGCTGCCGGCGGGGCGGCGGCCGATGGCGCGAGCCCCGGCAGGCTCCTGGAAAGCATGGGCACCAGCACCTCGGCGAACGCCACGGCCTCCGCCACGCGCTCCCGCTCGTCCGCGAGCAGGGCGTTCAGGACCGAGTCGGCTTCGAACTCGGAGCCCGACGCGCGGCGGGCCTTGGCCGCGGCCTCGGCAAATTCCGTGTCCTCGATGGCCTGGGCCTCGCTCGCCATGCCCTCGAATCGCAGGAAGCAAATGCGCCGATAGACTCTCCCAACCTCGATCCAGGGCGGCTCAAATCGGAGGAGTGCTTCTGACAGTGCGCTCAACGTTGCCAGCGTGGACATGCGCCGGCGCGATCGGTTCGCGGTTATTTTTCAGCGCGCCGATTTCAGCGAGACGTACATCTCCTCGACCTTCGTTCTCGCCCAGGGGTTCTTGCGCAGGAACGTGAGGCTGGACTTGATGCTCGGGTCGAAGAGGAAGCAACGGATCGCGACCCGATTGCCCATCTCCCGCCACCCGTGGTGCTCCACGAGCTCGGTCAGCAGCCGCTCGAGCGTCACGCCGTGAAGGGGATCGCTGGACTTGCTCGGGGTCACGATGAAACCGCGCCCGGCTACCGGGGCGCCGGGGCTTCCGCGGCCTTCGCGTCCGCCCTCTTGATGTCGTCTATGAGCCACTGGCGCGCCGCTTCCCCGTCGGCCACCTTCACGCCGTTGTCATAGATGACCATCCTCGGGAGGACCGTTATGGCGTACTGCCGGGAGACCGGGGACTGGTAGTCGATCCCGTTGAAGCCGGGCCGGTTGATGTTGACCCGACGGATCGCATAGCGCTCGGGATGGGACTTGCTGGTCTGGATGAGGAACATCGCCAGCGCCACGCACGGGGCGCAGTAGTCGCTCGAGAAGTCGACCACGGTGACCTTTCCCGGGAGGGCGAGGCTGTCGATGCCGATGGTCCTGCCGTGGGACAGCTCCTGGTAGTCGGCGCGGCCCCCCCTGTCCGAGGCCGCCCACTCGGCGATCTTCGCCGTCGCGACGGGCTGGTCGGCCCGGGCCAGCGGCGAGATTGCGGCCATCGCGGCCAGGATCAGGGCGTTGGTCTTCATGGGGGGCACGCGGGATACAACTGGGGCGCATCCTTGGGGGATCCCGGAAAACGGCCAATGCAAAACTCCGCCGGCAACGCGGCGAATGCGCCGGCCTCAGAGGTTCGAGCCGCCACTCGCCTCGATCCGCTGCCCCGTGATCCAGCGGCTGTCCGGGCCCGCGAGGAAGCCGATGGCATCGGCGATGTCCGGCGCGGCCCCCACCCGCTTCAGCGCCTGGCGGGCCATCAGCGCCGTGCGGCCGGGCTCCGAGCGGATCCAGCTCGCGTTCATGTCCGTGTCGATGGCGCCGGGCGCGAGGGCGTTCACCGTGATTCCCCGGACCCCCAGCTCCTGCGCCAGGATGCGCGTCATCACGTCGATCGCGCCCTTGGTGGCCGAGTAGGCGGTGAACATCGGGTTCGCAAACCGGCTGAGCCCGGAGCTCAGGGTGACAATCCGGCCGTTGTCGCGCAGCCGCGGGAGCGCCTTCTGGACCAGGAAAAAGACCCCCTTCACGTTGGTGTCGAAGAGGGAGTCGAAGTCGGCCTCGCTCGTCTCGGCGAAGGGCTTCGATATCAGGACGCCCGCGTTGGCGACGAGGACGTCGAAGGACACGGGCAGGCCGCGGCCCTTGAGGGCTGCGTCGACTCCATCGAAGAACGAGCCGATGCCCTCCAGGTTGCTGACATCGCCCTGGACGAGCACGCCCTTGCCGCCCGCCTTCTCGATGTCCGCCAGGACCGCCTCCCCGTCCTTCCTGGATCTGACGTAGTTCACGACCACGAGGAAACCGTCACGCGCCAGGCGCCTGGCGGCGGCGGCCCCCAGGCCGCGGCTTGAACCGGTGATCACCGCCACCCTCGCGTCCTTGCTTTGCAGGTCGGGCATGATGCCGAAACATGCCCTGCTTTCCCGGCAGCGCAAGGGCGCTGGCCATGGATGGTGCTTGACGCGCCGTCCCGCGCCCGCAGGTAGAATGGGTCCTTCCCCAGCGCCCTTCGCAGCGTTCCCACCCTAGACCATGAACCGACGGCATTTCCTCAAGGCCTCCCTGGCGGCGATGCCCCTGGCCCTGAGGTCCGCGGCGGCCGAGACCGCCCCCGGCGACGTTGACCGCTTGGGGTCGGGGTTCCGCGTCGGGGCGAACGAGGACCGATACCGGGAGGAGCTACTGATCATGGGCGGGCGCTTCGACCTCAAGGTCTCGGCGAAGGACACCGGGGGCGATTTTTGCCTCTACGACACCACGAGGCAGTCGAAGGGCGGCCCGGCCCTCCACCGGCACCATTCCCAGGACGAGTGGTTCTATATCGTCCGCGGGGATTTCATCGCGCAGGTGGGATCCGTGACATTGCGCCTGCATCCCGGCGACTCGGCCTTCGCGCCGAGGAGAATCCCGCATGCCTTTTCCAAGGTGGGCGAGGACGAGGGCCAAATGCTGATCATGTTCCAGCCGGCCGGCAGCATGGAGGACTTCTTCCAGCAGATGGCCAGGTTTGGACCGTCCATCCCCAAAGACGAGGAGGCGCTCATGAGGGACGTCTGTAAGCACCATGGAATGGAAGTGGTGGGGCCGCCTCTCAGATACTAGCAGCCCCGACATGCGCATATCCGGATTCGCCCGTGCCCTGTTCGCAATCTCGGTGGCAGGCCTCGCCATGCTCTGCCTGGTTTATGGCAACTTCGCGCCTCTAGTTGAGCCGCTCCCCCCGTGGCTTCCCCGGCCGGAATTTTGGGCCTACGGGTCGGGGGCGATCCTGCTTGCGGCATGCGCCGGCTTGTTCCTTGCGCGCACTGCCCTGGCAAGCGCGATGATCATAGGGGCATTCGACGCCGCCTGGACCGTGGCACGCGCGCGCCCCGTTCTGCTCAAGCCCCTGGTCGTCGGCTCCTGGTACGGCGTTGCCGAGGCCCTGGGACCCCTGCTTGGCGCATGGATTCTATACGCCCTGCTGCGGCGCAAATATGGCGCGCCCGCGGTGACTCTGATGACCGGCGACCGCGCGCTGCACGTGGCGCAAATCCTCTTCGGCGCGGCCTGTGTGGTGTACGGCGCCGCGCATTTCGCCTACGCTGCGTACACGGCGAAAATGGTGCCGGCGTGGCTTCCGGACAGGACGGGGATCGCGTACCTTACCGGCGCCTTTCACGCGGCCGCGGGCCTCGGCCTGCTGTTTGGGGTACTTCCCCGCCTAGCGGCGACACTCGAAGCTGCAATGTTGAGCCTCTTCGGCGTCTTGGTCTGGTTGCCGAGTTTTTTCGCGCAGCCCATGCCTGATTGGGCGTCTCCAATGCAAGTTCAATGGTCGGAGACTTTCGTGTCCTTCCTGCTTGCCGCGTCGGCATGGATCGTCGCCGACTCGCTGCGTGACACCCGGTGGGGCTTCGCGCGGACTTTAACCGGAAATTCAGCGGCGCCGGCCAGGTAGTCTTGGCTTGGGCGCGCGGATGATTTTACCGGCTGCGGCATTCTTCCCGCGTCGCCAGGCATGGATCCCGGTTGAGTTGATCAGCCTTTGAGGTCATTGGTTGAAAAACGGGGCAAAAACATGGAATTCAGAGGTGAAACATTCTTGTACACATTGGCCGGGCTGATGATCACGTTCGCGGGGTTCTCGGCGCTCTTGTTGGCCCTCCGACCGGCAGCTGGAGCGAGGTTGTCGCTGCTTGACAGATACCTGGCAAAGACGGTCATGACGTACATCTTCGTGTTGACCGCGGGAGCGCTGCTGCCGGCGCTATTTGCCCTCTACGGCATTCAGGAAAAATGGATTTGGCGATGCTCTGCCGTGCTTTTCGCGCTACCAATGCTGTCTCTTCAGGTCACCTATCCGCTCCGACGCCGCAAGGTGATTGGCATAGGACCGCCGCCAGCAATTTTCGCGGTTTTCGTCGTAGTCGGCTCCGTTGTTACATTGGCGATGCTTGGCTACGTTTTATTAGGCCTCCAATACATCGATGCAGCCTACATCACGGCGTTGACGATCGACTTCTTTACGGTCGTTTTCGGCTTCGTGGTCGCGCTCGATGTCATAATGCAACAGCCAACTGAAGTGTCGGAGCGGCCGGCGCCGCATTAGCTCCTATTCCTAGGGCGTGAATTCATGAAGGCCGGGCCACTTGGTTCGTGCTAGATGCGGGGGAAGTGTGCTTCCCCCGGTAATACGGACACGCGTTGGGCGTGTTATGGTTTAGTTAACCAAGAATTGGAGTGCTAAACACCCGCTCAATTTCACTGCTAAACAGCCCGTTCGCTATGCGCTCCATTCGGGCCGGGATCCAAGCGCTTTCTCCTGCCGCCCATAAGCTTGCGTTGCTAAACAGTCTTTCCCCTGAACATTCATCGGGGTGTCAAGTGATGCCATATTAAAGAATTGCGGTGTATTGGTTTAAGCTGGATCGCCCCAATCCCATTCGGCATGTTCCTGCCCCATGTCCGGCGCTGTTTTTCTAAGCTATGCCTCGCAGGACGCCGAGGCCGCCAAGCGTGTTTCTGAGGCGCTAAGAGCCGCCGGAATCGAAGTCTGGTTGGACCAGAGCGAGTTGGTCGGGGGCGACGCTTGGGATCAAAGCATCCGCCGCCAGATTAAGGAGTGTGCGTTGTTCATTCCGATCCTGTCTGAAACCACGCAGAGCCGGCGCGAAGCCTACTTTCGCCTTGAATGGAAGCTTGCCGATGAACGCACGCATCTAATGGCAAAGGGCACACCCTTCCTGCTGCCCGTGACCATTGACGGAACAAGCGACCATGGCGCCCTTGTTCCGGAATCGTTCCTCACCGTTCAATGGACTCGCCTGCCCACCGGCGAGGCACCTCCGGCATTTGTCGAGCGGGTGAAGACGCTCCTGGGTGGCGGCTCAACAATTAACGTTGCGTTACCCAGTCAAGATCGCCGCGGCGGAAGCGGCTATATCCCGGCGAAACAGAAACCCGCAATTTCAACTTGGATCTGGGCATTGCTGGCCGTCGTCCTGATCGGCAGCACGGTTACGATAGTCTCCCTGCGCACGAACAAATCGCCCGATAGCGTGCCGGCAACGGCAACGGAGACGGCGCCCGCCGCAACCGCTCCAAAGATCGATGCGAAATCCGTTGCCGTGTTGCCTTTCGCAGACCTGAGCGAGGGGCACAACAGCGAGTATTTTTCCGACGGGATCAGCGAGGAACTGCTCAACGTTCTCGCGAAGGTGCCCGGGCTGAAAGTGACGGCACGTACGTCGTCATTCTTCTTCAGAGGCAAGAATGTTCCAGTCCAAGAAATCGCGGCAAAGCTCAACGTCGCCTATGTGATCGAGGGTACCGTGCAGCGCTCTGGCGAAAGCGTCCGAATCACTGCCCAGCTTGTCAAGGCGGCCGACGGTTTTGAGGTGTGGTCAGAACAATTCGACCGCGAATTGAAGAACGTCTTCGCGCTGCAGGACGAAATTGCCGGGCTCATCGTCAAGAATCTCTCGCTCAAACTCGGTGCGAGCTCCACGGCTTCGACTGCGACAGTAAATCCGCAGGCCTTCGAACTTTATGTGCAGGGCCGGCAAGCGTGGAACTTGCGCACCCACGAAGGTTTCGCGCGCGCCGAACTATTGCTGAACCGCGCAATCGAGCTTTCGCCCGACTTTGCCCAGGCCCACGCCGCCCTTGCCGATGTGGCGCTCCTTCGCGCCGTGTATGGTTACAAGATCGGTGCATTCGGTCAGCGCAATTCTCCCGAAAGGACGAGCCTCGTCGCGCAGATCGATCAGGTGCTCGTGCTCGACCCGGAGTCCGCCGAGGCCCATGCCTCGCTCGGCAACGCGCTGATGCAGGGCTGGGACCTTGACGGAGCTGAACGCGAGCTACGCAGGGCAATCGCCCTCAATCCGAACTACGCAACCGCTCACCATTGGCTGGGCATTGTGCTCTTCGCTGTTGGCAGGATGGACGACGCGCTGGCCGAGACGAAGCTCTCCACCGAGCTCGACCCTCTGTCACCGGCGATTCTCGGCAACTACAGTTGGGCGCTCCACGGAGTTGGGTGGAACCGCGAAGCTCTCAAAGTCGCCGATCATGCGCTCGCCCTGCAACCAGACTCGCAAACGGCGCTGGGTGAAAAAGCCAGGATACTGGCGGCGTTAGGTCGCCTAGCCGAGGCCGCGGCACTGGCACGACAGCTGCCGGCCGATCAGACCGATACCAAGATCCTGGCCTTGGGTCAGTCGGGCTTCAGGGCGGAGGCCGACGCGTTGCTGGCGGGACTGGATTCAAGGACCTATTGGCCCAGGTCTTACTTGTTGCTGTCCGTGGGGCACAGGGAGGAGGCGCTTGAAGCGCTGGACGATCCATCTCCCATTAAGGCAGAGGATTGCCTGCCAATCTACTGCGACCCGCTCTACGACGAAATCCGCGACAGCCCGCGCTTCGGAAAATTCCTCGAGACCCTGAGCCTGACCGCAGCACACGCACGCGCGCAGGCTTGGCGCAAGGCGCGCCCGACGGAAACATCAGAATGAGCGAGCGGAGTCGTCCAGCGGGTCAGCCAAATTCACGCCACGTCAGGCAATCCAGAGACGCGCATGCGGCTTCAGATCCTTCGAAAATTACCGCCAGCGCGTCATCGCTCAGTGCGGATAACCCACAACATCAACCCAACCATCCCATCCACGCACATGTCCCCAATCTTTGGAGTAGACCCGATATTTAGCAGTCGGTTCGAATCCTAAGTGGTGGAGCAGATCGGGATCAAACCGACGACCTCGTCGTTGCGAACGACGCGCTCTATCAACTGAGCTACTGCCCCCCGTGGAAAGGAAGTTATCTAAAATCAGGGTGCGGCAAGTCCACACCAATCTTGCGCCGAGCCCTCAGCCCACCCGGACGTGGTCCGATTCGCTGCCCATCCGCGCAAAGATCATCTTACCCGCCCCGGTGGGCAAAAGGCTGATGATCTCGACGCCGACATGCTGCCCGATGTGCTGGCGGCCGCCGGTGACGACAACCATCGACCCGTCGGCGAGATAGCCTATCGCCTGGCCGTCCTCCTTGCCTGGCTTTACGAGCTCGATCTCGAGGCGCTCGCCGATCATCAGCTCGGGCTGGAGCGACTTCGAAAGCTTGTTGAGATTGAGCCAGGGAACCCCCTGGAACTCCGCCATCTTGGCCAGGTTGTAGTCCGTCGTAAGCAGCTTCGCCCGCATCGACTGGGCGAGGAAGACGAGCTTGGCGTCGACGTCCTCCTTCTTGGCCACCTCGCTCTCGGTTATGCGGATGTCGAGCGTCTTGATCGCCCGGAGGGCGTTCAGCACGTCCAGGCCCCGCCGGCCGCGGGCCTGCCGGAGCGGGTCGGTCGAGTCGGCGATCGCCTGGAGCTCGTTAAGGACGAAGCGGGGGATGACGAGGGCCGCGCTAAGGAACCCCGTCTCGCAGACCCGGGCGATCCTCCCGTCGATCAGGACGCTTGTGTCGACGACGACGAGGGGCACGTCCACCTCGTGGGGGACGAAGCGGACGTAGGGGATGACAAGGTTGAACTCGTCCTTGCCCCTGAGGGCGATGACCGTGCTCAGGTAGGGGCAGATCATGAACAGCGCCAGGCGGGCGAGGAATATCATCTCGGGGTCCCCCTCGGAGAACAGCGGGGAGGTCGCCACGAGGCTCGCGATGATGGAGCCGACCGCGATGCCGAAGGTCAGCGCGGAGAGCCCGCGCAGCGAGAACCCCTTGAGCATGACGTCGACAAGGACGACCAGCGCCCCGATGCAAAACCCGACGGACGCAGCGGTCACCCGGTAGGCGTCCCATTCCCGGACGGTGTAGCAAACGAGCCAGCCCGCGGCCGTGCAAAGCAGCACAAACACAATCCGGATCGGAAGCAGGGTCTTGTTCATCGCCTTGGCCCAAGGCCGTTTCCAGCGAGGACGTACATGACAAGGGGCGCCGCGATGAACACCGCCATCAGGATGACGATGAGCGTCCGCGCGCGGCGCGCACGCTCGTCCAGCTTCGACGGCTCGGGGGGTTTGGGTTCCATTTCAGAAGAGGTGAGCCAACCCGAGAGCGGGCAAAAACGCAACCCCACGAACGGCTCGACAGCAGGGTTGGATTTTGCGTCTTTGCGGAGACGATGCTCGAGCAGCTCACAGTACTCGCCCCCGGCCTCATCGGGGGTTCGGTGGCCCGCGCCGCGCGGGCGCGCGGGGTTGCGCGGAGGATCGTGATCTGGGCGCGCCGGCCCGAGACGAGGCTCGCCCTGGGCGAGCAGACATGGTGCAGCGTCGCCGTTGCCACGCCGGAGGAGGCCGTGGCCGGGGCCGACATGGTGGTGATTGGGACCCCTGTGGACCGGATCGTCCCCCTGGCGCGCCAGGTGGCCCCCTTTCTCAAGGAGGGCGCGGTCGTCTGCGACGTCGGCAGCGTGAAGGGCGAGATCTCCCGGATGGGGCACGAGGCGACGGCCGGAAAGGGCCACTTCGTGGGCGCCCATCCCATGGCGGGCTCCGAGAAGTCGGGATGGGAGCACGGAAGACCCGACCTCTTCGAGGGCAGGACCTGCTTCGTCACTCCCGTCGCCGCGTCCGACCCGGGCGCCGTCGCCAGGGCGGTGGCCTTCTGGAGGGACCTGGGGTCGGAGGTGGTCACGATGGACCCCGACAAGCACGACGAGATCGTCGCCCACATCAGCCACCTGCCCCAGGTCCTCGCCTCCTCGCTCTGCGCGTTCCTGGCCACGAGGGACCCCGGCTGGCGCAATTTCGCCGGGGCGGGCCTGCGGGACACGACGCGGATCGCGGGCTCCGACCCGAAGCTCTGGAGGACGATCCTTGAGGAAAACAGGGACGAGGTCCTCCGGGCGCTTCGCGCGTTCCAGGACGACCTCCAGGGCCTCCAGGCCGCCCTCGCCAACCGCGACTTCGTCGAGGTGGCGGCGCGCCTCGAGCGCGGTCGGGCCTACCGCGAAAAATTCCGACCGGCTCCGTGAGCGTTCCACTCCCTGAAATCCTTGCGGTGAAGCCGTTTGTGAGGCCAGTGGGCGGCGGCGTGTCCCTGCCGGGCTCCAAGAGCCTGACCAACCGGGCCATGCTGATGGCCTCGCTCTGCGACGGCCCGGTCACCCTAGCGGGCGCCCTGACGAGCAACGACACCGAGATCATGGCCGAGGCGCTCCGCAGGCTCGGGTTCAACGTGGAGGAGGACGAGGCCTCGCGCCGGATCCGCGTCGAGGGCCGGGGCGGGGACATCCTCGCGACCGAGGCGGACCTCTTCGTGGGCCTTGCCGGCACGGCCGCGCGGTTCATTACGGCGCTCTGCGCCTCGGCGAAGCGCGGGACGTTCAGGATAGACGGGGTGCCGCAGATGCGCAGGAGGCCGATGAAGGGGCTGATCGACGCCCTGCGGGCCCTCGGCGCCGAGATCCGCTGCACGAAGGAGGAGGGGTTCTTCCCGATCGAGGTCCGCGCCTCCGGCCTGCGCGGCGGGCCCGTGGCCATCGACGCAAGCGAGAGCAGCCAGATGCTCTCCGCGCTCCTCATGGTGGCGCCGCTGGCCGCGGAGGAGATTGTCGTGACGCCCGTCGGCGGGCTGCGGACGCCCTTTGTTCGGATGACCCTGCGCCAGATGGCCCAGTTCGGCGTCGCCAGCCCCGCCGAGGCGGACGTCGGGGCCTCAGTCAGGATCGCCAGGGGCCAGTACCATTCACCCGGGGAGTACGCCGTGGAGCCCGATGCCACGTCGGCCAGCTATTTCGCGGCCCTGCCGATCGTCGCGGGGGGATCGCTGAGGATCGACGGGCTCCGGCCCGCCGGGGAGAGCCTCCAGGGCGACATCCACTTCCTGGACGTCCTCTCGGAATGCGGGGCGAACGTGTCGCCCGATGCCGACGGGACCACGGTCTCGTTTGCCCCGTTCAGGCAGCGCGTCGGGGTGACCCACGATTTCTCCGGGCTCTCGGACACGTTTCTCACGCTCGCCGCAGTAGCGCCGCTCCTGAAGGGGACGACTGTGATCCGAGGAATCGCCCACACCCGCAAGCAGGAGACCGACAGGGTCTCCGGCATGGCGAAGGAGCTGGGCCGGCTCGGCCAGGAGGTCATAGAGACCGAGGATTCCCTGGAGATCCGCCCCAGGCCCCTGCGCCAGGGCGTGACCGTGGAGACCCACGGCGACCACAGGTTCGCGATGAGCTTCGCGGTCCTGGGCTGCCACGACCTCAGGGGCGACGGCTCGCCCTGGATGTCCATCGCGGACCCGGCCTGCAGCGCGAAGACCTTCCCGGGTTTCTTCGGGCTGCTGGGCGAGGTTCGCGCGAAATCCGCGCTGACCTGATCCCCCCATGCCCGGAAACCCCTTCATCATCGTCGCCATCGACGGGGGCGCGGCCGCCGGGAAGTCGTCCGCCGCCCGCGCTCTCGGAGAGCGCTTCAACCTGCTTCATTCCGACACGGGCTCCTACTACCGAGCCGTGACCGCGGAGATGCTGCGCCGCGGGGCGTCCGCGGACGACCTCCATTCGGTCAAGTCGGCGCTCGCGGACCTGGGGCTCGGGACACGGATCGAGGGCCGCTCGGCCCGGATCGAGATCTCGGGGCGGGCGCCGGGCGACGAGATCAGGAGCAAGGAGGTCAACGACGCCGTGTCCCACTTTGCGGCGATCCCGGAGCTGCGGTCGGCGCTCCTCGCCTACCAGCGCGGCCAGGCGGAGGCCGCGCGAAGGGGCGGCTTCGCGGGCCTCGTCATGGAGGGCCGCGACATCGGGTCGGTCATATTCCCCGACGCCGACTTCCGCTTCTTCCTCCACGCGGACCCGGCGGAGCGCGAACGGCGCCGCCTGAAGCAGGGCCAGGACGACCGTGTGGCAGAGCGGGACCGGCTGGACTCGTCGAGGAAGACGGCTCCCCTCTCCAAGTCGGCGGGGGCCGTCTCAATCGACACGACCTCCATGACGATGGCCGAGGTTGTGGACGCGATGGCCTCGTTCATTGCCCCCAGCCTCCCGCCCCCATGAGCCGCCGGCACGCACAGCTCGACATGGATCCGGTCTACGGGTTCTTCTACGGCCTCTGCAGGCTGGCGCACCAGATGTTCTTCCGCGGCGACGTGGTCGGGCTCTCCAACCTTCCCGAGACCGGCGGCTACATCGTCGCGGCGAACCACGCGAGCCACCTCGACCCGCCGATAGTGGGCCAGTTCCTCCCGCGGCAGGTCGCCTTCTTCGCGCGAAAGACCCTCTGGAAGCCGGGAATCGCCGCCTGGTGGCTGGACGCCGTCGGGACAATCCCGGTCGACCGGGACGGCGGGACTAGCCTAGACGCGATCAAGCGCGTGCTCCAGTCGCTCGCAGGGGGCAAGGTCGTCATCGTGTTCCCCGAGGGCACGCGCTCGCCGAACGGGGAGCTGCAGCCGGCGAAGCCGGGCGTCGGGCTCCTCGCGTGCCGGGCGCACGTCCCGGTCGTGCCCGCCAGGGTCTTCGGATCGTTCGAGGCCTTCGGCCGGGGCGGGAGGATGCGGCTGGGGTCCCCGGTCTCGGTGGCCTACGGCCCCCCGCTCTCCCCTGAGGACTACGACCATCCTGAGGACGGGAAGGAGCGCTATGCGAGGACAGCCGCGCGGATCATGGAGGCGATCACGCGGATCGAGGCCCCCGAGGCGAGGGTCATCTGACGGGACGCCCCGGGGCCTACTCGAGGCCGGCCGCCCTGCGCGCGCGCCTGATCACGACCGAGGCCACCGAGCGCGCGCGCTCGGCGCCCTCCTTCAGGACCTGGTCCACGTAGCCGGGGTCCTCGAGGAGCTTCACGCGGCGCTCGCGCGCGTCGGCGAAGAAGGCCCAGAAATGCTCGAAGAGCGCCTTCTTGAGGTCGCCGTAGCCGAGGCCTCCGGCCCTCAGGCGCGCCTCGAGGTCGGCGGCGACGGCGGTCGGCGCGACCAGCTTCAGGAGCTGGATGCAGATGTTGCGCTCGGCGTCGGGCTTCGGCTCCGCGGGCGTCCGGCTGTCCATGACGATCGACATGACCTTCTTCCGGAGCGCCTTCTCGTCGCCGAAGATCTCGAGCGTGTTGCCGTAGCTCTTGCTCATCTTCTGCCCGTCGAGGCCGGGGACGGTGGCCACGTCGGCCCGGATCACTGCCTCCGGCACGACGAAGGTCTCGCCGTAGGTCTGGTTGAACTTGACCGCGATGTCGCGGGTCATCTCCAGGTGCTGCCTCTGGTCCTGGCCGACGGGCACGGCGTTCGTGTCGTAGAGCAGGATGTCGGCCGCCATGAGCACCGGGTAGGCGAACAGCCCGAAGTTCGCCGAGATGCCCTTCGCCGTCTTGTCCTTGTAGCTGTGGGCGCGCTCGAGGAGGCCCATCGGGGTCAGGCTGCCGATGAGCCACGTAAGCTCGCAAACCTCGGGCACATCGCTCTGGCGCCAGAACACGCTCCTCGCCGGGTCGAGGCCGCAGGCGAGCCAGTCGACGGCGTTGCCGCGCGTGTTGGCGAGCCGCTCCCTGGGGTCGGTGACCGAGGTCATCGAGTGGTAGTCCGCGATGAAGTAGTAGCAGTCGCCCTTGGCCTGCGCCTCGATGGCGGGCCTCATGGCGCCGAAGTAGTTGCCGACATGGAGCGTGCCGGAGGGGGTTATTCCTGTGAGCGTTCGCATCAGAATTTCCTGGGGACGAGCGTGACCTGCTGGCGCACCCGGGCGATCGTCGACGGGGGGAGCACGCCGCCGAAGGCGATCGCGGGCATCACGAGGGACCGCGGCCCGAGGAGCGTCCCGGGGTTGAGCACCGCGTTGCAGCCCACCTCCGCGCCGTCGCCGAGGATGGCCCCGAACTTCTTGAGCCCGGTGTCCACCGGGCCGCCCTCCACGTGGACCAGCACGCTCTTGTGGTCGAGCCTCAGGTTCGAGCAGATCGCCCCCGCCCCGAGGTGGGACCCGTTGCCGAGCACCGAGTCGCCGACGTAGTTGAAATGCGCGGCCTGGACGCCGTCCATGAGGAGGCAGTTCTTGAACTCGGAGGAGTTACCGAGGACGCATCCCTCGCCGGCTATCACGCCGCCGCGGATGAAGGCCCCGGGCCTGATCTGGGTGCGCGCGCCGATCCAGGCGGGCCCGATGATCGTGGCGTGGGAGGGGAGCGCGACGCCCGCGCCGAGGTGGACCGGCCCCTCAAGGTGGACGCCCGGCGGGACCCTGGGCGCATCGAGCCCGAACTCGTGCGCCGCCAGGGCGGGCCCTATCTGCCCCAGCCAGTCCCAGGGCGCGGCGTCCGCCAGGAAAAACCGGCGGAACGCGGCGAGCGACGCGGGCAGGGTGAAGAAATCGGAGGCCTTCAAGGGACCCAGAGCGTGCACAAAAAAACCGCCGGTTGACAGCGGCTTTTTGGCCCGCCCCTCGCGGCCGTCAGGGCGTCGCGACCGGGCTCCAGCCGTCGTCCGGGTTGAACTGCGTCATCACGGACGCGGTCTTCGCGCTGTCCTCTCCGAGGTTGCTCTCGTAGACCCTGCCCCACTGGTTCACGATGAAGGTCATGATGCCGGACTCTCCCCAGTGGGCGGGATAGGCGACGAGGCCGAACCCGGCGATGAGGTTGCCGTTGATGACGTAGTCGTAGGCGCCTCCGGGGGCGGCCGCCCCCTGCGACGTGAGTATCCTGAAGAGGTAGCCCTGGAAAGGCTGGGGTTCTCCCTCGGCCGTCTTCCCGCCGTAGCCCTCGGCGCGCGCCTCGGCCACGAGCGGCCCGAAGGGGCTTGGGTCCTCGCCGTCCGACGCCTTCCAGTAGAGGCCGTCCTTCGCCCCGTGCGAGCTCTTCAGCTTCTGCGCGTACTTGAGGACCCCGCTGCCGTCGCGGTCCTCGGAGGCGTACTCGCGCTGGGCCAGGACATAGGTCCTGCAGACGCCGATGGCGTTGAGCTCGTCCTCTCCGACGCGCCTGTCGATGATCTCGACCTTGCCCGCCGCGGTGTCGAAGAGCCACTTGCCGTCCCTCTTGACGAGCGGGATCGGCAGGGGCCAGTTCTGGTCGCCGATGTCGAGGGCGAACCGGTCGTCGGCCTTCTTCACGAGCTGCGAATACTGGCCCATGGACTTGGCGAAGGAAGCGAACTCCAAGGCGTCCTGCTTCGGGTCGCCGGAGAGGAGGTCCTTGACGTCGGGCCCGAAGACCGCGTCGACCGCGGGCCGGTCGCCGGCCTTGGTGGCGGCCGCGAGCGCCTTGACCGCATCCTCGGGCGAGTCGAATAGGCGCTGCGGGGCCGCCGGGGCGTCGGCGCCCCGGGCCGCGAGTGCGGCAAGCGCGAGGGCCGCGGCGAGCGGGAGCGTTCGAAACATGGGTCGTGGGGATTTCATGGTGCCTTGAGCCAGGGATTTCTCAATGCCGGTCCCGGCCGCCGGCAGGGGCCGCCGAGCGCTCCGCAGGGGCCGAGCGCGCCGGCGCAGCCGCCCTTGGGGCCGCCGCGCCCCGCACGGGAGCCTGCCGGCTTGTCTGCCCGCGGGTGCTGAAGTCGCGCGCCTGCGTTCCCCTGTCGTAGCCGCCGAAGAGGGCGCCCCTGGGAGCGGGCGTCGCCGGCCGCGCCATCTCGGCGGATCCTCCTGCCGGCCCGCCGTATCCGCGGAAATCCGGGCGCGCCGGCGCGGGGGAGGCACGGAAACCGGACGCCTGCCTGGCCTGCACGGGACCGCGGGCGCCGGCCACCATGCGCGGCGCCGGGAGATTTCCGCCCGGCCTGTAGTAGCTGCGCACGAGGGCGTGCCCTGCGCGGGGATCGGGCTGCCAGCGGCGGCCGCCGTTCCAGTCGCGCCTGTAGGCCCAGCCTGGGCGCCACGGTCCGACCCAGATACCGAAGGAATCCCAGTCGCACTGGTAGCCGAGCCAGACCCCGACGGGAAACCCCACCCCAAAGGAGATGAACGGGCCCGCGTAGCCCTCGGGCACGTCGTAGACGACGTCGGGGTCGTACTCGGGAACGTAGATCGTGTCCTGCTGCGCGGGAACGATCCGGATGTCGTCACCCTCGACGTCGACCTGCTGCTGCGGCGTGCTGGTGAGCGTGCCCGCCGCCCTGGCCTTTGCCCTGAGCTGCTGGACCGACTTCATGACGTCCGCGGGCTGCATCGCGAAGGCGGCGCCGAGCGTCCGGGTCCAGTCGATGTTGTCGTTCATCCACTTGAGGACGTCCGGGTAATGCGCGAGGCCCCTGACGCTGGGATCCCAGGGCTGGGAGTCCACGCCCGCCGGGTTGCCGTTCGACGCGAGGTAAGTGGCGGCGGAGGCTATATCCGCCGGCATGGTCGACGCGGGAAGGATGAGCGCGATCAGCGGATCGGGATAGAGCGCGACGGGTGCCAGAAGCTGGTCCAGCTGGTCGGGCCCGTAGGCCGTCTGCGCATGGACCGAAGCGGCAAGGGATAACGCGAGCAGGGCTGCAAGGGCGCACTTCATGGGGGTCTACTGGGAATGACCGCCTTCCGGTCACCTTGGTTACGCGGACGGCGCCAATTTTAACAAAAAAAAGTGCGCCGTGGCGGAACCACCGCGCCACCCAGGCATCGGTGTGTTTGCGGAGCGCATGAATGTCCGCATACTCAGTTCCCTGGCGATCACCATTGCCTTGGCGACGAGGGCCGTCCCTCAGGTCACCACGGCGGAGGACGGGGACAGGCAGGCCGGGGCTGGCGCATGGGTCTGGCCCGCCTCCTACCGGACCACGGTCGCGCAGACTCCCGAATGGGCCGTGCCGGTCGCCGCGGAGCCCGTTCCCGCCCCGCCAGACGCAGCCGATAAGCGGGACCTGAGCGCATTCGACGGGGCCGCGTTCGAGGCCCCCGCGATGCCCGCCTTCCGGGTCGTCGAGCACGCCGTGCCCGTCTTTCGCAACCGCGACCTCTACACCGAGGACGGGATGGCCGCCCTGTCGTTCGAGGCGCATCCCGGGCTCCACGTTGGAAACGTCTTCAACCTTAACAGGAAGGCCGCGTACGACATCTTCCTGGAGGACGACTGGCGGGCGACCAAGAGCGACTACTGGGACATGGCGCACGCGTTTGCGCAGGGCGGCGACCACGGCGAGGGAAGGATGATCCTGGAGGCGATAAACGACGAGGACGTGAGGATGAGGGGCGAGGCCGAGGAGGACGCCGCGGCGCCGGCGATCGGCCGGTTCCAGATAGCCTCCGCCGAGACGGGCACCAAGCTCCTGGAGATGCCCGACCAGTCCATCAACATCCCCTTCTTCCGCAAGACATGGTGAGCGGGCGCCCCGCGCGGCGGGTGGCGCCTCAGACCGCCCAGTCGAAGGACGAGTTCTCCTCGATTTCCTCGATCGTCGTGAGCCCGATCAGGACCTTGTTGAGGCCGTCGTAGCGAAGGGGGCGGTAGCCGAACTTGCCCGCGGCGTGCGCGATCTCCTGGACGCTCCGGCGGTCGGAGATCATCTGGCGGATCTCCTCCGTGATGATCACGAGCTCGTGGAAGGCCACGCGCCCCCAGTAGCCGGTGCCTCGGCAGTGCGGGCATCCACGCCCGCGGAAGAAGGGGATCTCCGTGAGGCCCTCCTTCTTGAAATACTTGAGCAGGACCTCGCGCGGCGGGAAGTAGGCCTCCTTGCACTTCTCGCAGATGCGGGCCGCCAGCCGCTGCGACAGCACGCCGATCACGGACGGCGCCACCATGTAGGGCTCCACGCCCATCTCCATCAGGCGCACGATGGCCTGCGGCGCCGTGTTCGTGTGCAGGCTGGCGAAGACGAGGTGGCCGGTGAGCGCGGCCTCCGTCGCGATCTTCGCGGTCTCGGTGTCCCGGATCTCGCCGATCAGGATGACATCCGGGTCCTGGCGCAGGAATGCCCGGAGCACCACGCCGAACTTCAGGTCGATCTTCGCGTTGATCTGGCTCTGGCTGACGCCTTCCATCGGGATCTCGACCGGGTCCTCGATGGTCGTGATATTGATCTTGGGGGAGTTGATCTCGTCGAGCGCCGCGTAGAGGGTCGTCGTCTTGCCCGAGCCCGTGGGGCCCGTGGCGAAGATGATGCCGTTGGGGCTCCGGATCAGCCGCCGGAACGGCAGCAGGATCCTCTGGGACATGAGCATCGTGTCCAGCGTGACGCTCGAGCGCTTCGTCGCCGAGGTCAGGACCCGCACGACCGCCTTCTCTCCGCGTATCGTGGGGATGAACGACAGCCGGAAGTTGGCGCGGTTCGTCCCCATCGGGATGAAGAAGCGCCCGTCCTGCGGGTAGCGCGACTCCGAGATGTTCAGGTCGCTCAGGATCTTGAGCCTGGATATGATGGCGCGGTGCAGCATCCGGGGGAAGGTCAGGATCTCGCGCAGCGAGCCGTCGACCCGGAAGCGGATCCGCGAGAGGACCTCCTGGGGCTCGATGTGGATGTCCGTGGCGCGCTCGCGAAGGGCGAAGTACAGGATCTCCTCGAGCACGTTTGCGAGGGTCTTGGTCTCGGCGAGCTCCGAGATCCGCTCCACGGCCATGTCGGGGTCGGAGAACAGCGCGTCCCGCTCGAGCTCCGCGAGGGAGTCCGTGATCGACTTCTCGGTGCTGTAGAGGACCGAGATTGCGTCGTCTATCTCGCAGGGAAGGCTGAACACGGGACTGAGGGGGATCTGGGCGATCCTTTCCAGGCTGTGCACCAGGCCGCTGTCCTCGGGGGTCGCCATGGCGACGGTGAGAACGCCGTCGATCACGTAGATGCCGATCGCGCGCACCTTCCTGGCGATCTCGATCGGGATCACCCTGACCGCCTCCTCGGTGATGCCGGAGGCGAGCACGTCGACGTAAGCTATGCCGAGATAGTCCCCCCAGAGGTGGCAGGCGTCCTCCTTCAGGAGGAGCTTCTGGTCGATCAGGGCCTGGAGCAGGTCCAGCGGGACCCTGTGCTTCTCGGCGAGGGCCTCCAGCTTCGGGCCGTAGTCAAAACCGGCCCGGGCGCGCAGGAGCGCGAGGAAGTCACCGATCTCCTGCTCTTGGGGCACGGCGGGCATTGTTTTGTTCAAAGAGCCGGCTGATCGTGTCCTGGTCGAGCTTCTCCATCGAGAACAGGCTCGAGGACCTGTCCAGCTTCACGTCCTGGAGCAGCTCGGGAAGGGAGTACTTCACCTCGGCAAACGGCGAGGCCGAGTCCTGGCCGGGGCCCTGGGGGATTTTTTCGGGGGGGCTCACGGGGGGTCGGGCTGCGCCGGCACCTCCCCGAAGCAGCTGTCGACGATCTTCTTCAACCGGGTCCGCATGTCGTCGGGCGGGTTGTCCTTGCGCAGGTAGGCCACCGCGCCCAGATGCAGGCATTCCTCCACCGTCTGGCGGTTGACCAGCGAGGTGAGCATGATGACGTTGCAGTCGGGGTCGAAGAGCTTGAGGCGGCGCAGGGTCTCGATCCCGTCGATCCTTGGCATGTTGACGTCGAGCAGGACGAGCACGGGCCTCTCGCGCTCGTACACCTTCAGGGCCTCCTCGCCGTTGGAAGCCTGGAAGATGACCGGCTCGCCGAGCGAGGTGACCAGCTGGGTGACGAACTTCCGGATGTGCACCTCGTCGTCCACCACGAGAACTTTGCCCTTTAGCGTCATGCCTTGGCCTCAAAGGTGATGCGGAATTCGGCGCCGCCTCCAGCCAAATTTTCGGCGTGGATCGTCCCCCCATGGGCCAGCATCACCTGGTGGCAGATCGAGAGGCCGAGCCCCGTGCTGGGTTCGCCCCCGGTGGGCAGCACGGAGGTGCGCCCGTAGTCCTTGAAGAGCTTGTCGTGCTCGTCCTCCGGGATGCCGGGCCCCTGGTCCCTGAACGAGACCGAGCTCCTGCCACCCGCGCACCTCTCCTCCACCGTGATGGTCGAGCCCGGCGGCGAGAACTTGACCGCGTTGCCGAGCAGGTTGTCGAGGACAGAGCGGATCCTCGGCCCGTCGATGGACAGCGTACCGGGCAGGGCCGAGCTGTTGAGCACGATCCTCGTCCCCTTCAGCGCCGCGGTGGCGCTGTTCAGCTTGACGGCCTCCTTGACCAGATCCGAAAGCGAGGTGGGCTGCCGGTTGAGCTTCATCTCGCTGGCCTCGACGAGGGAGGTGTCGAGCATGGTGTTGACCAGGTCGAGCATCGACTGGCTCGCCTCGTAGACCGTGTTCAGCATGTCGATCTGCTCGGGAACCAGCGGACCGACGCTCCCGGAGCGCAGGGTGTGGACCAGGGCGCGAATCGAGGTGGCCGGATTGCGCAGGTCGTGGGCCGTCACGCAGAGGAGCCGGTCCTTGGCCCTCTCTTCCTTGTACATCTGCACGAGCCGCAGCCGGTTCCTCAGGTGCACGCGGACCCGGGCGAGGACCTCCTTCTCGCGGAACGGCCTTACCAGGTAGTCGACGCCCCCGGAGGCCAGGCCGGAGACCACCTCCTCGGGCTCGCTCTTCGACGTGATGAAGATGACCGTGGCGGGGGCGCCGCTGTACGGGTTCTTGAGCGCGCGGCAGACGCCGAACACGTCAGACCCCGGCAGGCCGGCGTCGAGGAGCACCAGGTCCGGCTCAAACTGGTTGTAGTAGTCCAGCGCGGCCTCGCCGGTGCTGACGCTGGCGACCTCGTAGCCCTCCAGTGCGAGGATTTCCCTCAGGCTCAGGACCTTCGAGCTGTCATCGGCGACGATCAGAATCCTTCGATTCTTGAGCCCCATCCCGGGATGCGCGCTGTCGATGGTCATAAGGTGCTAGTATTTCTCATTATCGCGGGAGCATCGAGCATTTAGAAAGCTGTAGGGATTGGGGGGTTTACCCTGGGTCGACCTGCGGCGCCGCGCCTCGGGTTTGCGGCGACTTCAGGGAAATCCGGGGCGTGTCGTGTGGGACTTGGACAACACATTTGTTTGCGAGTGGCGGTGCCCCCGCTGTGCGTCGCTCCAAGGCCAATCTGGCCATTCGATAACATATTGTGCGGCAATGGCCTGCGAATACCCGCTCGCGCGGGATCCCTTGTGAAAGGCAGCGGTTAGGCGGCTCGAAATCTCCATCGTGGGTGCCCGACGGGCAAAAAAAATTCCAGCGACGAAAAAAGCCGGTGTTCCTCCCGCACGCAGGATGATGCATCTAGGGAGCGGAGGCGGCGGGATAGTAATACCTGTCGGCATTGAAGACCAGGATCCCGTTGCCGGACGGGTCGACGGGATACGAATCGTCCCGGGGCGCGCTCCTGTAGCAGAGCTCCGCCGGATTGGCGTACACGTGGCCGGTCGGGTCGTCCCCTCCGGTGACGTCGGGCCCGATTGCCGGCCAGGGCATCTTTCCCCACCAGTCCGGCTTGCCCGAAAGGTAGAAGGAGGCTGGGAGCCCGTGGTCCGCGGGGACGGGGTTCGCCAGCTGGCCGATGCCGCTCGGCACCTCGGACGCCTTCCATTGGGCCTGCTGGGTCACCGTGTCGAAGTTCCCCCAGCGCATGAGCGTCCCGGCCACCCTGGGGTCGTTCTTCAGGTTCGGCGCGGCATGGCCCCCGTTCCCCGACCAACCGAGGATGTAGACTGAGGTGTCGCCGTGCACGCCGTCCGGCGTGACGTCCTCATAGTGGTCGTGGTAGCCCGGCTTACCCAGGACGTTCCCAACGAGGTTGAAGTAGCGCGAGCCCGCCTGCAGGTTGACCGGCACCGTCTGCCTCGTCATCCCCGGCTCCCATCCGATGAATTGGTTGCGGAACGCGGTGATCAGGTGATGGGTCCCGTGGACAATGTCGCCGACGAGGCCCGTCGAGTCGTTTCCCTCAAAGAGCATCATCTCGGCACCCGCCGCGTGCACGTAGCTGGCGCCCATGAACCACTGCCGGATCTTCGTCCTCTTGGCGTAGTCGTCCGCGTAGTAGTCGTCGACCGCGTAGTTGTAGGCCCATACGTTCCCGGACCCGGTGCCGTTGGTGATCATGGGCGAGACGATGTGCTGAAAGATGTTGTTCTCGACCAGGTTGTCCGCGCCCATGAAGTCCTCGACACCGTAACTGAGGAACCACTGGTTCTGGGTGCCGTAGAAATAGCTGTCCCGGACCACGCTGTTCGTGGCCAGGTAGAACCAGACGTGGTCGCGGTTGGAGTTTATGTCGCGGATCCCCTTCACCCAGCACTCGTACGCGTTGAAGAGCAGGATCCCCGACTTTGAGCCGCTGTGCAGGTGGTCGATCGAGAGGTCCTCCACCCCGTCCCGGCTCACGACCGTGTTGGCCCACCAGGCCCCGGGCTTCCGCGAGCTCCTCCAGTTCGGCATGTAGAGGCCCGGGGAGATGGTGACCGTGTTTCCCCGTATGCCGGTGACGAGCGCCATCTGCATCTCCACCCTGCCCTTTCGGCCGGCGCCCCCCGGGCCCTCGGTCCCCGTGACGCCCTTCTTCTGGTTCACCCAGACGGCGCCCGTGTCGGTGTCGGAGTCGTCGAGCTGGTCCAGGCAGATGATGCTTTTCCCCGCGACCAGGTTGGCCGTGCTGCTGAGCGTGATCTGCGTCGCGCCCTGCGCGTAGCCGCCGGTCCAGTCGGCCGTGTTGCTCGGCCCCCCGGGATAGTTGTCCTCCTCGTGCGGAAGGTTGGCGTCAAAGTTCTCGATGCAGATGTCCGACCTGATCCCCTTGCGCTCCACGCTCCCGGTGAAGATGAGGAACGTCCTGTCGGCGCCGGCGCCGCGCAGCGTGACGTCGCTGTGGCCGGCGAAGTCGATCCCCGCCGCCAGCATGTAGGTCCCGGCCCCGAGGAAGACGACCTGTCCCCCCGGGCACGCCGCGATCGCCTCATTGATGTCGCCAGCCGTCGCGCCCGGGGCGAGCGTCCTGAAGAGGGTGGTGCGCCTGGGGATTCCCCCGGGGATCCCGACCTTCGACCAGTCGGCGGCGCGCTCTGGGCTTAGGATGCCGCGCCAGCCCTCGCCAAACGAGAGGCGGGGCAGGCTCAGCGCCGCGGCGCAAAATAGCGCCACGGCGGCGCGGGTGACACTCCGAGCTGGGGTTCTGTTCATAATGTGAACTGACAAGTTACTTGAGAGATGTCCCGCGAAGAAGCCCGAAATACACGCCGCATGGGCAGAACGCGCGGATCGGCGAAGTCGGGCATTATGCCCGCACGGCTCGATTCGATGAACCGCAGGGGAATTGCGCCAATCTCGCCCTCCTGGAAGGACGCAACCAAGGCCCGCCACTCATTGTCGCACCCGGGCAAAGAGATTTTTCTCGACCGCGCCTCAGGGGGAAGCAAGAAGGCCCATGTCGAAATCCACATGACGCGGGCGGGAGCGGTCTTGGCCCATCGACGCCCAGCGACATGAAATTCTTCAACACTCCGGCCCTTGCCACGGCGGCCCTGCTGAGCATCGCGGTGGCGCTTCCCTTCGTGCCGTCGCTCCGGATCGACCGGGACGCCTTCGCGCTCGAGGTGAGCCTGACGTCCACCAAGCCGGGCAACGTCCAGCTGTTCTGGGACGGGGGCGGCGGCTACAGCGAGGGGAATTCATCGGTCCTGCCTATCAGCGGCGGCGGATCACCCGCGGTCTTCCGCCTGCGGGTTCCCCCGGGCGTCTACCGCTCGCTTCGCTTTGACCCGATAGATGGGGACGGGACCGTGGTGATTCGCTCCGCCCGTATGGTGGACAGGGGCAACCACACGATCCGGCTCATACACCCCGGCGATTTCCGCGCGATGAACCAGATTCGGGCGCTCACGGCGGGGCAGGACAGCTTGGCGGTGGACGTCATCCCCGGTGGGAACGATCCCCAGCTGCTCCTGCTGTTTCAGCCGCGGCTCGTCCTTTACAACAGCATTATTTCAGTGGGAGCGGACCTGGCTCCCCGCGCCGCGGCCGTGTTTGCGGTGCTTGCCGCAATCCTCTGGGGCGCCGAGCGAGCCCGGCGGACGCGGGAAAGGATCGTCGGGGCGGGGCGTTCCATCTGGGGCAGGCCGATTCTGGCAATCGCGCTGGTCTCGGTGCTCGCGGTCGTCGTGAGTTCCTACCCGGTCATCTTTGGCGGGAGAAGTTTCGTGGCGCCGAACAACGGGGACGTCCAATTGCTGTACGACGGGATTCCAACGCTTCCAACGTACGATGCCAGCCCCGCCACCGACGTGAAAGGCTCGGACGTGGGCGCCATCTTCTGGAGCCACATACCCATCTCGACGATCCAACACCGCGCCCTGCTCCGCGACCTGGAATGGCCGCTTTGGAACCGTTATGACTCCTGTGGCACCCCCCTCCTGGGCCAAGGCCAGTCCATGTTCGGCGACCCGCTTCAGCTGGTGGTCATCGCCGCCGACGGTGCCGCATGGGCGTTGGATTTCAAGTTCCTCGCGTATAAGTTCCTCATGGCCTTCGGTTTGGGACTCCTGGTGCTCAGCGTGACCCAAAGGACCTCTGCGGCGGCTCTCGTCAGTCTGGCCGCCCCTTTCTTCGGGTTCTTCGTCTACCGGATCAACCATCCGGCGTTTTTCAGCTTTTGCTGCGCCCCGTGGCCATTGTACTTCTGGGTCAGGGTTTCGGGAGCTCGAGGCCTGCGGTCGGCGGCGGGATGGGCCGCGATGCTCCTCCTCGCGAATCTAACCCTCATGAACAGCGGGACCGTGAAGGAGGCCTACATGCTCCTGCTGGCGATGAATTTTTCGGGGCTCTGCGTGCTCCTCGCCGCGGAGCAGGCGTGGGGGCTCCGGCTGAGGAATCTGGCCGTGATTTCCTGGGGCTTTGTCCTCCTGACGATGATCAGTGCGCCGTTCTGGATGTCCTTCCTGGAGACGCTCCGGCTGTCCTACACCAGCTACGACGCGCCAAGCGCCTTTCAGATTCAGCCCTCCCTGCTCTTGGGCGCCTTTGACGAGGCGCTTTATCGCCCCCTTACCCACGACGAATACGTGTTCAACCCGTCGGCCAACTTCCTCATTCTCGCGGGGATGCTTTATTTCCTGGCGAGCCTGCGCGCGCATCTTCCGAACCGGACGGCGATCGCGCTGGCGGCAAGCTCGCTTGTGCCGCTGGCGCTCGCCTTCGGCCTCGTGCCGGCTTCCTGGATCACGCAGGTCCCGCTGCTCCGCAACGTCGCCCACATCGACAACTGCTTCACGTGCGCGCTGATCGTCCTGTGGTCGGTGACGGCTGGAGTCGGGTTTTCGGCCGCTGCCAGCCGGCTGGGAACGAAGGATGGCAGCGCGGACCTGGCGATATCCGGCCTGCTGTTATTTGCCGTCTGGTTCCAATTCATGGCGTTTGGCCACGCCGCCCATCGAAGCCTCTTCGCCGCTGAGCCGGTCTTTTCCGCTCTTGGTCCCGGGCAGACGCTCCCGATGAGCCTGTTTGTCGGGTGCTACCTTGCCTCGCTGCTCATCGCCCTCGCCGCCATGGGGTGGCTTGCGCGCCGATGGCTGAGGACGGGGACACTGACGTGCGCCGCGGCCCTTGGTCTTGTTCTCTGCACATGGACCCTTCTCTGGCGGCAGGGCCTTCAGCCGCAGTCGGCTGCCTTTGCCGATTACACCGTTCATCCCGGGCCTCGTCCCGATTTTCACGTGACCTCGCAGGCCATCGACCGGATGCGGGAAGGCCAGGCATCGGGGCCGAGCCGCGGCATTGGAATAAAGGGTTCATTTGGTCCGGGCTGGACTGCGGTTTACGGGCTTGAGGGTGTCACGGGTCCCGATGCGCTCATAAATCCGTTCTACCGGGAGTTGACGGGGCTTTCGCCCGTCCCGCGCGTCTGGGACTGGCGGCTTTACCTGACCCGGAACGCAGTTCCCGCCGCGAGGCCGTTCCTGGACTTCCTTAACGTGCGATATTATTTCAGCGCGCCCGTCGAGGGCCCGCTGGATTCCGGGCTATTGTTCGATGGCCACTACGACCTCGACACCTATGAGAGCCCGACCGTCTGGCCGCGGGCGTTTTACACCAACAGGGTCGCGGTCTACGAGAATCCCGCCGACCTTGTTGGCCTCGTTCTCAGAGGGGACGGCCGGCCGTTTGCAGCGGCCCAGAACGGGGAATCGGCAGGCAGTTTGCCCGCGGAGATATCAAGTCGAATCGACGGCCGCGTCGTTATCCCCGCGAGCGGGTATGCCCTCACTGAGCGAACGACGTCGTTCTCCATCCATGCGTCCGGACCGGGGGTCGTCGTCCTGAGCGAGGCCTATTGGCCGGGCTATTCCCACGCCGAGGTTGACGGGGCGACGGCCAGGGTCGTCAGGCTCAATCATGCATTTCAGGGGATCGTCATCGACAAGGCCGGCGACTACGCGGTGAAATTCAGCTACAGGCCGCGCTGGTTTGGGATCTCGGAGTCTCTCGCCGCGATTGGCTTGGCCCTGCTTGCCTTTTCCTTGATTGCCGCGCGCCGGCGTGGCCGCCTCGATCTCGAGGCGCCGGGCGACCGCTAGGATCTGCTTCTGAAACCCTCTAGGGGGTTGCTGGCGGACCGCCCCGAATCCTGTCCTGGAGCCCGCGCATATACTCCGTCTCGTCGTCCACGTTGGGAAACCCAAGGCTTCCCATCATCTGCCCGATGGTCGTGGTCGGGTCGTTGGACCAAAAGATCCCATGGTCCTGGTCCCCGTAATAGTAGTATCCAACCTTGTCCCCGAACTTGCGCGTCAGGCTCCTGCCCCCGTCGAGCCCCGTCTCCCATTTCTCGATCTGATACGACAGGTCTATCTCGTGCACCATGACGCCCATCTGCGTGGCCTGGTCCTCGATCATTCCGAGCGGGTTGAACACCGCGGCGTGATCCCTGGGAGTGGCGCTGACGACGTAATAGCGATGCTGCTGCGCGTACGCCGACGGGCGGACCGTCTCCGGCGTCTCCGATGCCAGGGCGACAATCTCCGCACCCTGCTTCGCCAGCGCCTCCCAGCCTTCAGCATAGAAAATGTCATAGCAGATCTGTATGCCCACTTTCCCGAAATCACAGTTGAACACTGGGTAGTCCCGCCCGGGTGTGAGGCCGCCCTCGAGATCGACGCCCTTCAGGTTGCCGGCCACGTGCACCTTCCTGTACATTCCCGCCACCCGGCCCTCGCGATCCATGAGCACGGCCACGTTGCTGTACCGCACGGGCGTGCCCTCCTCCCTCATGACAAGAGGCACGATCAGGTAGCATCCGTGCTTCTTCGCGCAGGCGGCCATCCGCGGCCTCACCTCCTCCAGGCTCACGGCCAGCTGCTCCGCCGTCTCGCCCGGCCGGGTCAGAAAGTATTCCGTCAGCACGGCCAGGTCCAATCGCTTCCCGGGGTAGGTTATCTCGGCCTGGGCAGCCATCGCATCGACGAGCTCGTCCATGCGCTGGAGCCGCATCTCAAGCGGAAACGTCAGGATCACATCATAGCCGGAAATCTCCGTGCCGATCAGGACCTTGCGAGGCAACCTGTCGCACGGTCGCGTCACGGACGGATTCGCCCGCCACGTGTTTGCCGGAAACGAAGCGCCCTCTACCGACGCCGACTGGGAGCTTGCGGCGAGGCCGCCGAGCCAGGCCGCGGTCGCCAGGCCGCATCGCAGGAACCCGCCGCGAATCCGCGCGCCTGCAGACCCAGCATCTTGAGGTTTGGCAATCATGGGGAATGGAGGGGATGAGATTGCTTATCCGCCGGCCGAGACAACCTGGCGCCCGGCCTCGCAATTTGGCCGCACTGTTATCGCACGGACCGCTTCGGTCAAGCCAGCAAGGTAACTGGTCGGTTCCCAAAGTTGAACCGATCCCTCGCTTGGCGCGTATCGGCTGGCAGGCTTCTCGCCAGGCCGAGGTGGCCAGAGTGAGCGGCAAGCTGGCGCATCCGGTCCTTCGCTGAGACGCCCGCGAACAATTGGTGCCGGATTTGCTTGGCACAAAATGGCGTCCGGTTTCAGTCGTAGACGCGAGATCGACATGGAGCAGTTGGCGAAATATGAGATTGGAAACGAAAAGGCTGATTCTCAGGGAGTGGAAAAAGGGTGATGTCGAGGACCTGGTCGAGGGCCTGGGCAATCTCGGCGTCGCAAAATGGCTGGCGTTCGTCCCACACCCTTACACCGAGAAAGACGCGAGAATGTGGATCAGGTCCTGCATCAAGAACGCCAAAGCGGGGACGGACAGTCGATCGCACGAATTTGCGATAGAGCTGAAATCGGAGGGGAAGGTTATCGGGGGAGTCAGTCTCAACCGGATTAATCCGTTCCATGGGACGGCAGGCGGGGGTATCTGGCTCAATGCAAAGTACCAGGGCAACGGCTACGGCAGCGAGGCCTTTGGAGAAAAGATCCGGTTTGCCTTTGAGGACCTGAAGCTGCGCAGGCTTGAAAACGGCTTCTTTGGGCGCAATCGCGCCTCGTTGGACATGCAAAAAAGATTCGGCTACAGGATTGAGGGACTGAGAAGAAAGGCGTTCCGGTGCATGGCCGATGGAAAGCTCAAGGATGAGTTCGTCACGGCATTCCTGAGGGAGGAATGGGTGAGCTGATCGCCCGATGGCGAGGAATCAAGACCAGGCATGGACATTCGCGCTCAACTCGTGCCCGGAATATCCGCGGAGGCGCAGGTGTCGAGCCTGGTCGTCTGGAGGCCCATGCACAAACCTCTGTATCTGGAGCACTTGGGCACAAAAAGGCGCCTAGTTGCAGTCCTAGGCGCTTAGTCAAAATGGAGCGGGCGAAGAGACTCGAACTCTCGACGTCCACCTTGGCAAGGTGGTGCTCTACCAACTGAGCTACGCCCGCGAATCAGGGGGTGGATCAGATTGCCCCCCCTCCCCCCCGTCAACATCAATTGAGGTTCAGGCTGTCGCCCCTCGGGCCCGGCTTGCGGCCCTCGGCGCGCTTTTCCGCCTTCTCCGAGTCGCCCGAGTAGTAGGTGTAGGCCTGGGTGTAGTACCCGTAGTCCTCCCCCGAGCCCTTCGGAACCTGTGTCAGCACCGCTCCCAGGACGGGGGTGTTTAGCCCGACGATCGTCTGCTGCGCCCTTAGGACCATGCTCGCCGGGTTGCGCCTGTGCTGGATCAGCAGGATCGCGCCGTCCGCCACCTTGGCCAGCAGGCTCGCGTCGCTGACGCCGATGATCGGCGGCGAATCCAGCAGGATCCGGTCATAGCGGCCGCGCAGGGTGGCCAGGAGGTCGCGCAGGCGGTTCGCATAGAGGAGGCTGAGCGTGAAGCCGGGCATACCGCCGCTTGTCAGGAGGTCCACCCCCGGGGCGACCGACTTCCGGATTGCTGTGTCGACGCCGCACTTGTCCGCCAGCACGTCGCTCAAGCCCGGCGAGCGCGGGCAGTTCGCGAGCCGGTGCTGCGCCGGGCGCCTCAGGTCGCCGTCTACCAGGAGCACGCGCTCGCCGTAGGCGCCCATCATGTGCGCCAGCCTGCAGATGGTCGTGCTCTTGCCCTCGGCGGGCCCCGCTGAAAAGACGACGAGGACCGCCGGCTGGCCCTGCTTCACGGCCAGGTTGAGGTTCGTGTGGAGGACGCGGTAGGGCTCCGCGTCCTCCGGGTCGTCGCGACCGGGGCCCATCGGGTCGCGGTTGTAGGGGACCACGCCGAGGACCGGGACCTTCAGACTCTCCTCGATGTCGGCGACGTCCCTGAGGCTCGTGTCGAAGTACTCGAGCGTCAGCGCGACTCCCACCGCGAGCACGAGGCCGAAGATGATCGAGGCGGCGCTGTTCAGGAGGAAGCTCGGCCGGCTCGGCCGGCGGGCGGGCTCCGCCGTGTTCAGGATCTCGATCGTGCGCTTCGGCACCTGGAAGTCTATCTCTCGCTGGCGGAGCGTCAGGCGCAGCGTCGTGTAGAGGCGCGTCTCGTCGTCCAGCCTCTGGGCGGCCTCCTCGAACGGCCGCATCCGGTCGCGGGCGGAGAGGATCTGCTCGACCTTGGCCTTCGCAAGCTGGCTCTCGAGCTCGTCGACCCGGGCCTCCGCCTCCTTGTAGGCGCTCTCGAGCCCGCTCTCGTAGCCCCGGAGGAGAGCCTCGAGCTGCTCCTTGATCTTGGCCCTGTTCTCGATGGCCGAGATCAGGTCGGGGTGCGCCTCGCCCAGGCGCGCCTTGAGCTGCGTCACCTTCTGGTCGGCGATCAGGTAGGCCTGCAGGAGGTTCTGGATGTTCTGGTCCGGGATGAGCTCGGAGTTGACGAGGCCCATTCGGTCCTCGATCGGTATGCTCCGGAACCGCTCCCAGCGGGTCTTGCGGCCGATGGCGTCGACCCGCAGCGCGATGAGGGAGTTCTGCATCTGCCTGAGCGTCTCGATCTCCATGTCGGAGTACTTCACGTTGAGGTCGACCCCGGAGATGTTCAGGTCCTTGCGCAGCTTCTCGACGGCGTCGCGCTGCTGCGACACGACCGCCTCCTGCGCCGCGAGCTCCTTGCGCAGCTGGGCCATCCCCTCGGTCTGCTGCGACGTCGCCTGGGAGATGCGGTCGTCCGAGTAGACGCGGGCGACCTCGTTGGCGATCTCCGCGGCCATGACGGGGTCCTGCGCGTACACATTGATGTCGATCAGCGACGAGCTCCTCTGCGACTCCACCCTGAGCATCTTGCTGATGATGTACCGGTAGGTGAGGTCGGGGGTGAGCGTCGTGCCCGGGGCCCCGATGGACGCTGCGAGCCGCGTGTTCAGGTTCAGCTTGTCGATCACCGGGTAGATGATCTTCTCGTTCTGCATTATCTTGAACTGGTCCTGCAGGAAGTAGGGGTCGTAGGCGCTGCTCCCCTGCGCCTGGAAGAGCTTCACGTCGCTCTCGGGCTTCTCGACGCGCACCTTGGTCGTCGACAGGTACCACTTGGGGAGGAACACCGTGACCGCCATCGTCGTCAGGAAAACCAGGCCGACGATCAGCGCGATCAGGGGCGTGCGCATCCTCAGGACCTTCGCGAGGTCGGCAAGGGACGCGCTCTCCTTGGAGCCTGGGGACGGTGCCATGTTTGCTTTGGGAGGTCTCCCCCGGCCGGCGGGGCGCGGCGGGACGGGGGTGTCTAGAACACCACCGTTGCGCTGACGCCGTAGCGGGACCTGTTGAGCCCGCGGTTCGAAATGCCCGAGTCCACGAAGTCGTAGTCGTAGGACGCCGTGACCGTCCAGTTCTTCGTGGGCAGGTAGGAGACCGCCACGCCGGCATGGGTCGAGTCCTCCTCGATGTCCGGCTGCGACTGCGACGCCAGCCCGTCGAGCCTCGAGGGCTCATAGTCGAAGGACGCGGAGCCGACGATCAGGGCGCTGAACGCATGCTGGACGTTGACGAACATCCGGTTCGTCCTCTCGTCCGAGAACAGGAGGGGGTTGGATGTCTCCTCGAAGCTGTAGGTGTAGCCCGCGCTGACAAAGGACCCCTTGGCGTAATCGTACTTGCCGGAGACCTCCACGTACGGGCTCGTCTCGTCCGAGAGCCCGTCGCGGTGGCGGTATTCCGCGCCAAGCCGCACGCTCGCCGTGAGCTTCGGGCCGACGTTGTAGTCAAACCCCGCCATCAGGAAATCCGTGTGCTTGTTCTTGGTCCCGGGCGCGGTGGTGTAATCGATGTCCTGGTGGCGGTATTCCCCGGCAAGCTTCAGGTCCGGCAGTAGGGTGTAGTCGAACTCGAGGCCGTAAAGGTTCTCGAACCGGTTCAGCTCCCCCCCGAGGACGTCGTCCGTGTAGTCGAAGTAGACGCTGCGCGCCTTTAGCACCAGCCCGAGCTTCTCCGTCGGGGCGAACGAGTAGCGGCCGTCGAACTCGTTGCTCTGGAGGGTCTGGTTCGTGTTCACCGGTTCGCCGTTCAGGAGCGCCTCCGGGTTCTGGTCGTAGGAGTAGGAATCCGTCAGGTCCAGGATCGTGGTCTGCGAGAACGAGTGGGCCAGGCGGGCGTCAATCGCCTGGCTATAGACCGTCTTCTGGCCCGGGCGGTTGTCGAAGTAGTCGAGCGTCGGGTGGAAGTCGGCCGAGACAAAGGTCTCCTCGGTCAGGGAAGAGTTGAAGGCGATCTTGGGGGACAGCTCGTAGACCCAGCTGGCGATGGGGTCCGTGGCCGCGCCGAAGATGTTGGTGTTGTAGGTGAAACCCGCCTCGGCCGAAAGCGTAAGGTCCTTGCCCTGCTCCTGTTCGGGTATGGGCGCGTACACGGCCCGCGCAACCGCGCAGAGACATAGTGCTGACCCTGCAAGAGTGACCCGTAATAGTCTCATTGTTGGCTGCCGGAAATACGACCGCCAAGCTGCCAGTTTGCTAACCACTGGCAAGAGCAATTCCTTGGGAGACGGCCGTGCGCGGGCTCAGCGGCCGGGCGACATGGACGAATTGAAGAGGACATAGAGGTCCTCCGTCACCTTCCGGGGAACCGAAAGCGGGAACCCCCGCGGGAAATTGCCCGTGAGGAGGCCCCCGTAGACCTCCCCCCACTCGCCTATCCGGGGGATCGAGGCCGTGAGGAAGCCGGGGCTGTTGGACTTCGCGTTCAGGTCCGAGAAGAAAGGGCGGTCGAGCGTTCTGGGGGTGAGGAGCAGCTCGCCGGTCGGCTGCTCCACCTGGACGGCGTAGAAGTCGCGCAGGGTCGCCGGCTGCGCCCAGACCCTCGTCTGGCCGTACCAGGCCAGGCCCGCCGGGACGTCCGCCATGAGGCCGTAGCGCCCGGCGGCGTCGGAGATGTCGAGCTGGCGGCGCATGCCCTGGAAAAGCTGCGGGAAATACGGCGGGTACTGGAAATGGAGCCAGTGCGGGTCGAGGGCGTCGTGGGCCAGCGGCAGCGCCTGGAGGGCGAGGAGGGCCCCGGCGCAGATCCTCGGCCAGGCGCCCAGCACGGGGTTGCTGGACAGGAGGACGAAGAAGAACCCCGCGCCGAAGACGATGACCAGCGGCGAGAGCCAGACGACGGCCTGGCGCTCGCTTTCGCCGGAGTTGAAGGCCGCCTGGGAGACGACCAGGACGAGGAGCGAGGCCGAGAAGAGCCACCGGAGGCGGTTGACGGCGGCGGACTTGAAGACGTAGAGCCAGCCGGCCGCGAAGAACGCGGCGAGCCACATCGCGCCGCCCGACCAGACCCGCGACCTCAGGGCCTCCTGGATCGCGCTCAGGACCTTGTTGGCGAGCTTGTTCAGCTCGATCGACGGAAGCGCCGCCGAGAGCGTCGCCCTGACGGTCGCCGGCTCGGCCGTGCTGTCGCCGTACTTGAGCGCGATGTTCTGGGCCGCGAGCCCGACGGGAAGCCCCGTGACCGCGAGGTTGCGGGCCACCCACGGCCCAGTGACCAGGGCGAAGGCGCCGAGGAGGAGGCCGAGGCCGCGCCAGCGTGCGGCGCCGTGGCGGGTCCAGACCCCCGCCGCCGCGACCAGGACCAGGGCACCCGCGGAGTACTCGGCGAGGAAGAGGGCGCCGCAAAGGGCGCCGAGAGCGCAGAGCGCGGGGGCGGCGGCGCGCGGCCCGGCCGCGGACTCCGCGCGCCACCACGCGTGGAACGCCCCGAGCGCCAGCACCATCATGAGCGCCGTGCCGTTGACCGCGACCACCTGCTGCCAGACCGGCACGGAGACGAAGAGCGCGCAGGCGGAGAGCCAGCCGGCGGGCGCCCCGAAGAGCCTACGGGCGAGGTCGTATGCGAGCCAGAGCGCGAGCCAGAAGAGGAGGAGGTTGACCCCCAGGAGGAGGTAGTCGGCCCCGTAGCCGTACGGGGGTGCGGGGGCCTGCCCGAAGAGGGACGCCCGGAGCCCGTGCGGCAGGAGCGCAAGCGCGCCGGCGATCACCATCGGGTAGAGCGGGGCCTGGTAGACCTCGGGATAGGGGACGGCCGGGTCGAACCGCACGCCGCGGGCCCGCAGGAACGCGGCCGCCTGCGGGTAGTTGACCCGCGTCGTGAAACCCGCGCCCGACGCGATCTGGCGGGCCATGTCGGCCTGCGCGAGCGTGGCCTCGCTCGCGGCTCCGTGGAACTGCCTCCAGGATACGACGACCGAGACCGCGAGGCCGCACGAGAGGAGCGCCCCTGCGAGCACCCACCGCGCCCCCCCGCCCATCTCGAGCCAGTGGATGAGCTCCTGCGCGGTGCGCGGGCGGGCGCTCATGAATCCTGTACGTCCAGCTCGGGCCACTGGGCCAGCTTGCGGTGGAGCGTGCGCCGGCTGATGCCCATGAGCTCCGCCGCCTTGGTCCGGTTGCCGCGCGACTTGATGAGCGCCTCCCGGAGGATACGCTTCTCGTTCTGCTCAACCGATAGCGTCGGGGCGGCTCCGTCCGCGGAGCCGCCAGCGGCCGGCGCGGAGGCGGGAGAGCCCCGGAACCGGGGGTCGAGGTCGAACTCCGTGAGCTTGCCTCCCTTGCGGAGCACGACCGCGTTCTCGCAGAAATTCCGGAGCTCGCGGATGTTCCCCGGCCAGGAGTACGCCTGGAGCGTCTTCATGGCGCCGGGCTCGACCTCGAGGGGCGGGACGCCGTTCTCCTCCGAGAAGATCCTGATGAAGTGCGCGATGAGCGCGGGGATGTCCCCTGCCCGCTGCCTCAGCGGCGGCATGACGAAGCGCACGACGTCGAGGCGGAAGTAGAGGTCCTCGCGGAACTTCCCCTCGCGCACCAGCTGCTCCAGGTTCCTGTTGGTCGCCGTCACGAGGCGCACGTCGAGCTCGATCGTCTTCGACCCGCCGACCCGGTCGATCGCCTTGGTCTCGAGGAAGCGCAGCAGCTTGACCTGGATGGAGCCCGAGATCTCGCCGATCTCGTCGAGGAAGAGCGTCCCGCCGTCGGCGGACTCGAAGCGGCCGATCCGCCGCTCGGTCGCCCCGGTGAACGAGCCCTTCTCGTGCCCGAAGAGCTCGCTCTCCAGCAGGCTCTCGGAGAGCGCGGCGCAGTGCACAGCGACGAAGGGACCGCGGGACCGGGGGCTCGACTGGTGGATCGCCTGCGCGATCAGCTCCTTGCCCGTGCCGGACTCGCCCTCGATGAGGATGGTCGCCTTGGACTGGGCCACCTTCTTCACCCGCTCGATCACCTCCTTGAGGAGCGGCGAGTCCCCGACGATCCCGCCCAGGTCGAACTTCTCGTCCAGGCGCTCGTGGAGCTGCTGGACCTCGACCTCGAGGCTCTTCGACTTGAGCGCCCGCCGGATCAGCACGTCCAGGCGCTCGATGTTGACCGGCTTCGTGAGGAAGTCCACGGCGCCCCTCCTCATCGCCTCGACCGCCGTGTCGATGTTCCCGTAGGCCGTCATCATGAGGACCGCGGGCTTGTTCGGCAGCGCAAGGGCGCGGTCGATCACCTTGAGCCCCGACTTGCCCGGCATCCGCAGGTCCGTGAGGATCACGTCGAAGGGCTGGGCGTCCATCAGGTTGAACGCCTCGTCCGCGCTCGCCGCCAGGCTGACGTCGTAGTTCTCCGAGAGCGCCTGCTTCAGGCCCTCGCGGGTGTGCTTTTCATCGTCTACGATGAGGACGCTGGGGGCCATGGGGCCATTCCAAGCGACGCGCGGGGGCGGTCAAGCCCGGGCCGCTGGGCCCGGGGCCTAGTGGGCGGGGTCGCCGGCGGGCTTCGCGGGCGCCCCGAGGCGCTGAGCGAGCGGCGCCAGGCGGCTCAGCATCAGGCTGGGCGGGGGCGCGCTGTCCACGAGCTCGATGAACTTCTCCCTGCGCACGCGAAGGAGGTCCTTCACCTTGTCCTTCTGCCCGTCGTCGAGCTTCAGGTCGTTCGACATCCTCTCGAGCGTCATCGGGATGACGACGAAGAAGGCCAGCGTGCGGAAGGGCCGCTGCATGAGCTGCTCGATCTGGGAGTCCGTGAGGGTCTTGCTGTCGTCGGCGACGATCTCGGGCGGGGGCGCGAAGCCGCGGTGCGCCTGGAACTTCTTGGCGTAGGTCTCCCTCTGCTCGGGCGTGAGGATGGGCTCCATGTCGCGGTCAAACTGGGCGTAGATCTCCGTGATGTGCGCCCTGAAGGACTCCATCTCGGGGCGCAGCTTCTCGATCTGCTCGGACAGCTCGGCGCGGTTCACCGGGGGGCCGGTGCGGGGGCCGTGCCCCGGCCTGGCGCCGAACTCCCCCATGAACGCGCCCGGCGGGGCCGGGAACGGGCGGTGCCTCTCGGCCCAGAGGCCCGCGCCGAAGCCGGCCGCGAACACGGCCAGCGTCAGGAACGCCGCGAGGACACGGTCCCTCATTGGCCCTGCTCTAGGTCGCTTGCCTGCGCGGCGATCTCGCTCCAGCCCGCCTGGTTCGTGGCGTCGTCGGCGACGCCGGACTGGTAGATGGCCACGGCGGCGAGGCAGAGCGCGGCCGTCGCGGCGCACATGGCGAAATGCGCCACGAGGAGGGGTGACGGCCTTGCGCGGGCCGCGAGAAGGACGCGGTCGGCGAAGCCGGGGGTAATCTGGGCTGCGGCGTGGCCTTGCAGGCTCGCCCATGCCTCATGTTCAGGTTTCATCGCTGTTGTAGTGTTGACGCAGTTGTTCGCGGGCCCGGTGCAGTCGCGCCTTCACGGCAGCGACGCTTGTGCGGAAGGTCTCGGCGATCTCCGCATGGCTGCGCCCCTCCTGGACGAGGGCGAGGAGCGCGCGGTCCTTGGGCCTGAGCTGGGCGAGGGCGTGGCGCAGGGCGTCGAGCTCCTCGGAGTCCACGGCGCCGGCCGGCTCGGGCACGTTCTCGTGCTCCGGCCCGAAGGGCGTGAAGATGCGGCGCAGCTTCTGGCGGCGCAGGTGGTCGATGCACGTGTTGCGCGCGAGCCTGAAGAGCCATGACTCGAACTGCTCCGGAGTCTTGAGCCTGTCAATGGCGCGCGCCATCTTGACGAAGACCATCTGGGCGAGGTCCTCGACGGCGTCGCTCCTGCCGGTGATGGCGTAAGCGAACCCGGCGACCCTGCGCTGGTAGGCGATAATGAGCTCGCGCATGGCAGCCTCGTCGCCGCGCTGCGCCCGGCGAACCCGGTCGCCCAGCGTGGTCGTAGAACTTTCATCCATGCGTGTGACATTGCTCTATGGCCGACCTGACGCTCGCCCGGCCGGAAAGATGCGCTTTTTCAATTGGCGCAAGAGCACCCCGCATGCAACCTTCCAGTGGAGCCCGTGTCCACCCCGTTTGCCCCGCGGGGGAAATCCCGGACCCACGATCCAACATGCTTCATAAGACCTCCCCCGCTAGTCGCTTAGCGCTGGCCGCAGCCCTGCTCGCAGCCCTCGCGGGCCCGGGCTGCTTCCACATGGAAAGCGACGAGATGACGAGCGCCGTCGTCTCGGGCGAGAAGCCCGTCGCGATGGAGGGGAGCGACGCCTTCTTCGATGGCAAGATTGCCGTGAGGGTCACGCTCAGCCGCGGCATAGGCCACGGCCTCAAGAAGTCGGGCCGCGAGAAGGGCGACTACACCTACCAAAACTACGCCGAGGGCGAGAGCAAGCAGCTGCTCGGCAGCCCGCTGCCGCCCGTCACGCTCCACCTTATCCTCACGAACCGGAGCCCGAACCCGATGACGGTGACGATGGTCGACTTCGTCTCGGACATGGGGAACTTCGCCGTCGACCCCGAGACCCTCACGATAGGGGCCGGCCAGACCGCCGAGCCGACGCCGATGGTCTCGGAACTCGGGGTCAGCTCGGACGAGATGCCGTTCAAGGTCACGCTGAAGTACGGCGTGGCGAGGGAGTCGCGCACGTTCCCCGTGAAGATCGTCCGCCCGGACGCGGCGCCGGCGCCCGCGGGCGGCTGACGGCCGCTAGCCGCTGGCGAGCATCCGCACCCTCCGGTCCTTGCGCGGGAACTGGAGGGTGACCACGGTCCCCTTCCCCTCGCGGCTCTCGACGCCGACCTGGCCGCCGTGCATGCGCATGATCCGCTGGACGATCATGAGGCCCAGGCCGTGCCCGCCCGGCTTCGTCGTGTGGTACGGCTGGAAGAGCCTGCCGAGGTCCTCCTGGCGGATACCCGAGCCGCTGTCGCCGAAGAGCAGGTAGACCGAGTCGTCGTCTGCGCGCGACTTAATCAGCAGCCTGCCGCCGGGCTGCATGGACTCCATCGCGTTCTTGGTGATGTTGAAAAACACCTGCTTCAGCTGGTTCTTGTCGGCCATGACGGGCGGGAGCGCGGTGGGCGTCTCGGCCTCGACCGCGATCCCGCGGTCCGCGAACTCCCTCTTCTGGAACTTGAGGACCTCGGCGAGGACCTCCGGCAGGCTCGTCTCGGCCAGGTCCGGGGGGCTCGGCCGGATGGCCTCGAGGTAGTGCGTGATGATCCCGTCGAGGCGGGCGACCTCCTCGCGGCACACGTCGACCGAGTCGGCGATCGACTTGGCCTCGGGCGACGCGCCGATCTTCTTCAGCTTCCTCGCGATCAGCTGGAGGTGGATCGTGAGCGAGTTGAGCGGGTTGCCGAGCTCGTGGGCGACCCCGGCCGCCAGGAGGAGGATGGACGAGGTCCTCTCGTCCTCGATCCGCTGCGCGGTCGTCATCTTGTCCCGGGTGACGTCGGCCAGGATCACGGCGTGGCGGGGCTCCCCCACGCGGTCGCCGTCCGGGAAGGGGACCATGTAGAGGCGGATCGTGCGCGGCTCGGGGTAGGTGAGCTCGAACTCGCGCGCGGCGACGTGCGTGTCGGCGCCAGCGTCCGCGCCCATCGTCGGCCGCAGGCCCGGGATCAAGCGCCAGAGCGTCTTGCCGGCGAGCGAGTCGCCGGGAAGCCCGATCAGGCGGTGCGCCGACTCGTTCGCGTACTCGACGGCGCCTTCCGCCGAGATGACGAGGACACCCTCCTGGAGCGTCTTGAAGATCTGCTCGTAGAGGGTGCGCTCCCTCGCGAGGCGCTGCACCAGGTTCGCCAGGTCGACCGGGTCCAGCGCGTCGAGGCGCCCCATCACGCGCTCAAGCGGTGTGTTTTTCTTGCCTGGCATCGGCGACCATTGATGGCGACGGCCCCCCCGGGGGTCAACGGCCGGGAAAGAAGTCCATCTGGTTCGGGTCCGGCCGCCCGGAGAGGAGCTTCCTGAGGAACATCTCCCTGTGGATCGGGCTCCGGCCGAGCCTCACGACGGCCTCGCGGTGGTCGTCGGTGCCGTAGCCCTTGTGCTTGGCGAATCCGTAGCCCGGGTGCCTCCGGTCGAGCTCCGCCATCATGCGGTCCCTCGCCACCTTGGCGATGATCGAGCCCATGGCGATGCAGAGCGACCTGGCGTCGCCGTTCACGATCGCCGTGTGCGGGTACGGGAAGCCCCGCAGCGTGAGCCCGTCGACCAGGACGCGGCAGGACACGGTGGGGACGAACGCGTCCCTCTCCTCGGTTGATGAGAAGAGGTCGGGCTCCTCGCTGCGCCGGAACGCCGCGGGCGCGTAGATCCCCTCGAGGGCGCGCCTCATCGCGAGCTTGGTCGCGCCGAGGATGTTGTGCAGCTCGATCTCCTCCACGCTCGCCGAGCCGAAGTGGGCGTGGATCTGGCCCTGGGCGGCGAGCGCCTCGAACTCGCCCCAGAGCGACTCGCGCTCGGCCGGGGAGAGCTGCTTCGAGTCGTTCACGCGGCCGGCCCTGGCGGCGGCCCAGCGCCCCTCGAGGAACGCCCGCGTCACGAGGACGGCGCCGGCGACGACCGGGCCAGCGAGCGCGCCCCGGCCGACCTCGTCGACGCCGATCAGGCTTTCGAAGCCCTCGATCTTCTTGAGGTCGAAGCTGCGGAGCTGTCGGCGCTTCGGCATCTGGCTTTGCCGGCGCTCGCCTAGCCGCCCCACTCCATCCGGGCCCTGGGCTCCGGCAGCGGCAGCTCGTCCAGCTTGCCGGCCGCGGCGACGACCTCGTAGGCCGTGCGGAAGTGCAGCTTGGCGAAGTTGCCGAGCGCCCGGGCCCCGAATTTCTCGATGATCTGGTTCGCCTGGACCTTGACGAGCGGCCCGGCGCCCTTCTGAAGGGGCCCCCCGAAGGCCCTCGAGAGCGCGTGGATCTGGCGGACGTACTCGGCGCGGGCGACGACGGACGCCGCGGCGACGACGGGGTCCTCCTCCGCCTTCGTCCGCATCTGGAGGTCGAAGCCGGCGACCCCCATCTTCTTCAGCTCGCGCTGCACGAGGGGCTGCTTCGTGAACTGGTCGAGGAGCCCCCGCGGGGCCGCCTTCACCTTGAGCGCCCGCGCGAGCGCCGTCGCGTGCTGCCACGCCAGGAGCTTGTTGAGGTTCGCGTGGGGCCGCGACATGATGAGGTTGTACTTGGGCATCCCGCAGAGGCACACGGCCACGGCGACGCCGTGCGTCCCCCGGATCAGCTTGTCGAGCGCGACGATCTGGCTCTCGGCGATCTTCTTCGAGTCCTTCACGCCCGCCTTGATCCAGCCCTCGATCGCCGACCTGTCGGCGATGACGGTCGCCGCGACGACCGGCCCGAAGAGGTCGCCCTTGCCGCTCTCGTCCAGCCCCGCGTGCAGCTCGAACCACTCGGGATGGTGGACCTCGTCGTAGCCGAGCCTGGGAGCCATCGTGACCTCGGGCTCCAGCGTCATCGTGACGAACTCCTCGGTGCCCTTGCCGGCGACGACGAGCTTGCCGCTCTCGTAGGCCGTGACATTGCAGTCGCGCCCCTTGAACGCGTACCGCGCGTAGGCGACGTCAAAGGCCTCCCATCCGCGCCCGCTCAGGACCTGGCGCAGCCTCTCCATCTGGCCGTCGTCGAGCTTGAGCGTGTACGTGCTCAGCTTCTTGGGTTTTTCCTCGTCGTCCTGGCCGCGCTTGGGCATGAGGGACCCATAGTCACAAATTCGCCGCCAATGACACGCAAATCTTCCGGTCGGGCCGCCCTCCTCGCGCGCCGCGCGGGGTTCCGGGAGGCCCTGCTCGCATGGTACCGGGCGTCCCGGCGGAGGCTGCCCTGGCGCGAGGCGCCGTCCCCCTACTCGACCGTCGTCAGCGAATTCATGCTTCAGCAGACCCAGGTGGCGACGGTGCTGCCGTACTTCGGGCGCTGGATGGAGGCGCTCCCCGACTTCGCGGCGTTGGCCGCCGCGCCGGAGGGGGCCGTCCTCCGGCTCTGGGAGGGCCTGGGCTACTACTCGCGCGCGCGCAACCTCCACCGGCTGGCGAGGGAGGTCGGAGGGCGCGCGCTTCCGACCCTTGCCGAGGACTGGGAGCGGCTGCCCGGGATCGGCCCCTACACGGCGGCGGCAATCGCGAGCATCGCCTTCGGCGAGGCGCGGGCGTGCGTGGACGGGAACGTCGTCCGGATCCTCTCCCGCCTGACCAGGGACGGCGCCCCCCAGAGGGACAGCGCGTCCGCCTCGAGGGCCCTCGCGCCGCTGGCCCAGGAGCTCCTGAACCCCGCGGCGCCGGGCGACCACAATCAGGCGATGATGGAGCTCGGCGCCACGGTGTGCCTGCGGCGGGGGCCCCTCTGCCCGGCCTGCCCCGTGAGGGATTTCTGCGCGGCGGCGGCGGCGGGCGACCCGGAGGCCTATCCCAGGCTCGGGCCCAGGACCACCGAGCGCCGCGCGGTCGTGCGGGTCTGGTGCGAGCGCTCCGGCCGCCTCCTACTCCACCGCAATCCCCGCGGCGCTCGGCGGCTAGGGGGCCTCCACGAGCTCCCGACGGCCGAGCAGGCGGGCATCGACCCCGCCCGGGCGGCGCTCGGGCCCCTGCTGGCGAAGAGGAGCCGGACCATCACGAGGTTCCGCATCGCCGAGTCGATCCACGCGGCCAAGCCACCCAAGGGGGGGCTCCTGCCGGGACTCGTCTGGGTCCGCCTGGCGGATCTCGGGTCCATCCCGCTCTCCGGCCCCCACCGCAGGTGGACGACCCAGGTCCTCTCGTCGGCGCGCCCCTAGGCCCGCCCGGAGGCCCCTCCCGGCTCCGGCCCGCTCCCGTCCCCAAGCGGCGCCGTGAGGAGGAGGCGCCCGCGGTCCCTCATGCCGAAGCTAGCGTAGAGCGAACGGGCCGCTGCGTTGCCCTCCCCGGTCTCGACGTGGACGGCGAGGACCCCGCGCCGCCTGCACTCGTCGAAGAGCGCCGCCAGGAGCGCCCTTCCCAGGCCGCGGCGCCGGTGCCCCGGGCGCACGAAGAGGTCGTCGACGAAGGCGTCGAGCCCCCCGAATTCCATGCTATGGCGGAACGTGAGGACGGCGTGGCCCGCCGGGACGCTGTCCACCTTGACGATCCAGGCCATGCCTCGGGCGGGGTCGCCCAGGAGCGCAGAGAAGCTCGAGGCGGCCCAGTCGTCGTGCAGGGCGTGGCCGGCCTCCGCGTAGAACTCCCGCATCAGCCCGACGAGCGCCGGTATGTCGACCGACGAGGCCCTCAGCGTCGTGGTCGGCATGGTCCCGGCGGGGCCGTCACAGGAGGTGCGCCCTCGCGAGCACGAAGGCCAGGTAGAGGGCGAGCTTGCTGCGGGCGGCCATGCCAACCGCGAACACGAACATGGCGGCGAGGGGCCCTATCTGCCGGGGGAGGCGCCCGGGCAGGGACCCCCCGGCCGCATCCCTCTTGATGAGGACGACCGCCAGGGTGCTGAGCGCCGCCGCGAAGATGAAGAGCACCGCGACCTCGACCGACAGGACGGCCAGGTAGCGGTCGCCCCTGCTGCTGACCTCGTAGTCGACCTGGCCCCGGTAGTTGAGCCAGTCGTCCATCACCCTGGGCGTCGGCGTGAAGCGGTCCAGGAGCCGCCCGAGCGTCAGGCCGACCAGCGTGAAGGCGACGCCGAGGACGGAGAGGAAGCCGTTCGAGCCGTGGAGCTTCGCCCCGGCGACCGCCGCATAGGCGAACGCCGCGAGGAGGCACGCGATCGGGATCACCGATAGCAGCAGGGTCACCATCTCGCGCCCGGCCTCGGGCTATCCCCGGCCCGGGTCGGCCGGAGGGGGTTGGGGTCTTGGTAGGGTATCATGCATTCCCGGCGGCAGGAGCCTCATCATTTCGGAGCGAAAGAATCCAAACTTCTCATATAACCCGTGGGCATCCCGGGTTCCGAGCATAAACATCGTCCCCTCGAGGCGGGGGTCGCCGACCACCGAGGCCACGAGGAACTTGCCCAGGCCCTTGCCGCGGTGCCCCTCGTCGACGACGACGTCGCAGAGCCAGGAGAACGTGGCCCCGTCCGTGACGACCCGCGCGATGCCGACCTGCCTGCCGCCCGGCCTCTCGTAGAGCCCAAAGCAGAGCGACGCCTTCAGGGACGCCTCGATCACGGCACGGGGGCGGCTCTGCGCCCAATAGGAACCCCAAAGCGCCGCGCAGACGAAGTCCAGGTCGATCAGCTCGGCGGAGGTGCTGACAAAGTAGTCGTCGCGCCCGGGCGCCGGCTGCGTCATCTCTCGGTCCTCCTGACCATCAGCTTGAGTCCCGACCAGGTGTCGTCCACGGCGCAGACCTTGACGTCGACGAAGCCCATCGGGAGCGCGATCTCCCGGATCCGGTCTTCGGTGACGTCGGTCGGGACGCGGGAGGCCTTCTTCGGCCACGACACCCAGACCATGCCGTCCGGCGCGATCTCGCGGCGCAGCCTTGCCAGCTCGACCTTGAGCGCCTGCGCGCTGGCCGAGAAGACATGCACGAACCCCATGCCCTTCGTGCGCCGCGCGAGCCAGGTGACTTTCACCAGCGCCGGAAGCTCCAGGAGCTTACGGTAGCCCGGCGGGCCGCCCAGTACGAGCGCGCGCGACCCGGGCCGGTACCCAAGCTTCTTCCAGAGGGGCGTCCCGGAGTAGCCAGCCATCTTGGTTCAGCGCGGTTTTCGGTCGATCGGCACGGGAGTCTCCGGGCTACTGCGCCGGGACCGCCCCCGACCTTGGCACCAGGACCACTTTGATCACCGGCGGGGCCAGATCCTTCGATATGGTAAGGGAGGCGTCCTCGTAGCCCGCCCTGCGGACCACAAAATGATAGCACGCGTCCCGGTTCCACAGGAAGTCCTCGATGTCGACATGGATCCTGCCCTGCGCGTCCGAGGACAGGGCCTCGATGTCCCCCTTGGTGTACTGGTGCTGCGACGATGAGTATTCGTAGTCGGGATACGCGACCGCCCCCTGGACGGGGGCCCCTGAGGCGTCGACGACCAGGATGGGCGCGTTCGGCTCGTGGGGTGACAGCGCGGCGCAGCCGGATGCAAGCGCGAGCAGCGCGGCTGCGCCAAGGGCGCGGATCACCCAGGTTATCCCGGGTTCACGCGCCCCCATTTGGACTCCCCAAGGTGTAGAGGGCGCCCGGCGGGAAGAGCCTCCGCAGCTTGGCCCGCACCTCCAGCTCGATCACCACCTCGAGCCATGCCCGCCTCCAGAAGGGCGCGCCCCTGAGGTCTGCGTCGTGCCTCAGGCGCGCTTCGGCCACGAGCCGGGCCCTCAGCGCCGCGAACTCCTTCGAGCTGCGAAACCGCTCAAGGCCGCCCGAGATTATGGCCTGGAGGAAGTTCATGGGACGGTTTTCACCTCCCCTATCGCATGATCCAGGAGCCCGGCCTCGGCAACATTCTTAATGGCCCCCGGCAGCCACGCCACGCGCCCTTGGATAGTTATCGCGGCCTTTTCCGCGCGCCCATGACTGAGGAGCACCATCGCCTGATGGTATCGTGATGGGTCGCCCAGGCCGTCCAGGTCGAATTCGCCCACTCCCTGACCGCATTTTCGTGCTCCGCCGCCCCCTTTGACCACCAGACATCGAGAAGTGTGATCGGGCCCATGGTCGCCGGCGGCTCCAGCCAGGCAAAGCCCCCCTTCTCCCTCACCGCCTCGCGGATCACCTTGGTCGCCCATTCGTTCGACGAGGCGCCCTCGATGAGGTTGCGCAGGCTCATCAGGTGGACGGCCACCGATTGGATGCTCTGCGGCGAGGGGTTCCCGGGGTGCTGGACGGCGTAGGTGTCGACCGTGAGCCTATGGACCCTCTGGAAGAGCGCGGGGTCGGCGAATTCGCGCGCCAACACCTCGGAATAGGCCGCCCAGCACGCCGGCGACGACCCGAGGTACCTGTGGGTCGGCCCGTCGATCTCGGGGAGGACCGCGCCGCATCCGATGCAGGGCGACTCCTTCACCGGTGGCCGGGGACGCCGGTGTCCGGATGGCGGGCGGGACCTCGCGGATCCCTATGCACGCCTTCGTTTCCTGGGGCTGGGCGCGACGCCGATCCTCGGGTCGCGATCGCGCGCCAGCTCGACCAATTGCCCGGCCGCGCGCTCGAAGTCGCCCGCGGACTCGGGGAGATACAGCCACTTGGGGAGCACCGGATGCGGCGAGAGGGAGGGAAAACGGGCCCGCAGCGACGCATGGTGTTCGCGCTCCGTGCAGACGAGGACCCCGCGCCAGGGCTCCTCCCTCGACGAGAAGCAGAGCACGAGCCTGCCGTCGAGGTAGACGGCCTTCGCCCCGAACATCGCCGCGAGCACGAATGACGCGTCCGTCTCCAGGGGCTCCCAGAGCCATGCGTACGGGTGCACCCGCCTTGCCGGCCCGAGGTCATGCCTGCGCACGGGGAGGCTTGGGAAGCCGCCGGAGGTCCTTCGCCCGGCGCCGGGGTTCGCCCAAACTGAGCCTTCGCCTTCGGTCGGCGATCGCCTGGATCAGCAGCGACCTGATTGCAGGGCTCGCAGCCCCGGACATCCCGCTGATCTTCACGTGCCGCAGCCACTTTCGAGTGCCCTCGAGGAGACCGGCCGGATCCCTGAGCGACGCCCCGTGGTAGAATCCAAGGTTCAGGTGCGACTTGTGGACCCCTATGTAGGCATAGTGCTGGCTCATCTTCTTCGGGCCGACGCCGAAGCTCGCGATCTCCTGCCTGGGCCAGACGACCTCAACGCACGCCTTGTCCAGCGACATTATCAGTTCCCGCAGGAAGTCCACGGCGGGGCGTTGCTGCGGGGACGCAGCCGAGCGCACCTGAGCAAATTTCCCGTGCGTCTCATTCATGCCCTTCATATGGAAGCCGTTGCCTAACGAATGGCGGCGAATGGGTCCGCGTATACGGCCCTAGCCGGCATGGGCGACGCACGGGGCCGAGCGCACCACCCTGTTGCCCGATGCGGGATTGCCAATGAGCTTCGCCGGTGGGCGAATCGGCCTGCGAACCAGCTCCCCGCCGCAATTGGCGCAGACGAAGTCCAGCTTGCCAGAGGCACAGTCGCGGCAGTACGTGCACTCAAAGGTGCAAATGAATGCCTCCCTCGAATCGGGAGGGAGGTCCTTGTCGCAGCATTCGCAGTTGGGTCGGATTTCGAGGGCCATATTGTTTGGTGCCTGACGGGTGTTGAATTGAAGCGCTTCAGGCACCAACTCAAGATCCCCGATCAGATCGACGCTTCCAACGCCACCCGGAGACTCAACACTAATATCAAGTTCGCACGCGACCCGTTATTGCGTTGGCTCGGGCGCCATAGGTGATCCGGCCGGCGGCATCCACCGGCAAGCGCGCGCGGATCCGCGCCTTGAGAAGCGCGAGATTCTCGGGCGCCATCGCGGCGATCCTCGGGCCGACGCTTGGCCCCCCGAGAATGGTCGCCCAGTAGTCGGCGAAGTCGGCGAATGTCCTTTGCACCTCGATCTCCCGCGTCTTGACGGAATCCAGGCCCGCGCCAGTCCACAGGTCCCGCATCGCGTCCATTCGAGACGCCCCGGGGCTCGGTGGCACCGGAACCGAAATGCCCATCCCGCGCATCTCAGCCTGCAACGCCTCGTAGGGAAACCCACCGCCAAACATGTCCCAGGCGTAGGCAGTAACGGAGCCACCGGGGCAGACCACTCGCGCCATTTCGGCCACGCCCTTGGCCGGATCGGGAACGAAGAAAATCACAAGCGGCATGACGGCCACGTCGAATGCGTCGTCGGGGAAAGGCGGTGCCATCGCATCGCCTTGACGAAACTGCGCAACACGCGCCGCGGGACGTGCGCGGGCATAGGCAAGCTGCCCCTCGGACGGGTCAATCCCCTGTACTGAGGCCGGGGCGCACCGATCAACGAGCATTTCGGTGAAGGCGCCGTTGCCGCAGCCGACATCGAGCCATCGAAGACCAGGCCCCGGGGCAAGCCAGTCGAGGAAAGTCTCACCCGCAAACTGGCTCCACTTACCCATGTATCGTTCGTAGGCCGCTCCATCATCGAAGCGGATCTGGTCGGTCACCATGAATGAACTCCCCCGGTTAGACTGCCTTCGAGAAGCGGCACAATCGGCGCGCCGGATATTCGTGTCGGCTCCAGCGGCATTCTAGGCCCCTCCTCCCCCAATGGAAAACAGCATGCTGTCGCTGTCATTCGGGGGAACCCGGATCATCCTTTGATGTTGGAGCCCGAGCTTTTCCAAGAGCCGGATCGAGGGTTGATTGGCCGGCGAAGTAATGCCGAGTACAGTCTTCATACCTAGGGCGCCAAAGCCGTGGTCAAGCGTGGCTCTCGCCGCTTCAAACGCAAAGCCCCTGGACCAGTGTTCTCGCAAGAGAGCAAATCCGATGTCGGGGTGCTCCAGCGCATCTCGCTTAACAAGACCGCAGATTCCGACCGATACCCGTATCTCCTTCAGCTCCACGAGATACAGGCCGTAACCGAACTTCGCGTAACTTCGCTCAAACTTGTCCAGAATGTACGTCCTAGCATTCTCGAGCGTTCGAATTCCCCGGTCACCGATGCGCTCAAGGTAGGCAGGCTCGTTCATGAGAGCGAAAATAAACTCGCAATCGCCGGCCGATATTTCCCGGAGGGACAATCTATGCGTCTCAATTATGGACACTTGATTATTCGGCCTAACATCAAAGATGAGCCGCGTTCGTCGAGAGCGAAGACGGAGTTGCGTGCGCAGAGGACGCGCCCGAAAAAGGACAGAAGGCGAGCGTTGGCCCTGGCAGTCGGTTAGGCCCCCTTATCATTCGACGGAAAATCACGGCCCGCCCTTGGCAACTCCGCCTGCACGCGATCCCTCATATCGGCGTATGCGGTCTCGACTAGCTTCGCTAGCGGCGTGGCGTTGAAGGCGCAGCCAGGTCTCAGCTTCACATGGCGCATAAACCTGCCGGCACCCTCCAACATGCCCTCCGGGTCGGCGATCTCGGCACCTCGAAAGAATCCGATGTTCACGTGCGCTTTGAAGGCGTTGACGTACCCGAACGCCGCGTCACCAACACATGCCGTTGGATGGCCGTCATGCAACAGTTCTCGCACTTCGTCACCACACTCACGCATGACCTCAAACCAATGTCGCGCGATCAAGCCCAGTTCCCGCGTCTGCTCCTTCATCCATTTCTCGATGGCCGGATCCCGCTTAGCCGAACCGGAGAACCGCAGAAGTTGGGTGGTTTTCATTTTCGATTCTTGATCTGACGTCGAAATCGTCCGCGTTAACGGTGGCGCGGTTCGTGCCCCGCGCGAGCCGTTCCAGTGGAGCGCGTCGGATGCAGTGATTGGTTAGGCTTCGCCACTGGGGTTACGGAATTGGACGCCACGGCCGAACGTGTGGGATAAATCGTCGAACATGCCGACAATAATCTCGATACGGGTCTCCAAATCGACGCACAAGCTGCGGCTCCTCCACAAAGGGTATATAGATCAGGTTGAGGATCGTGAAGCCGAGGGCCCAGGCGGCATGGGACGGCGAAAGCAACATGAACGCCTCACCAAAAAGTGATAATATGACGCCGGATATCATCGGATTTCGGACAAATTGATACGGTCCCTTCACGACGAATACACGTGGCGGATCCCACGGAGCAAGGGTTCCCTTCCCCTCTGCCGCGAACCGGCACAGCGAAGCGACGAAGAGGACAATTCCCAAACTTAGCAGAACGAGACCGACTCCTTGCAGGAAAACCGGACCGGCCGGGCGGCTGAGGGTCAAAACCACGTCGTAACGCCGAGCGATCCAAACTGGAACGAGAACAGCGACTGTGAACGGAAGGACCACAATCGCGAAAAAGTGGCGCAGGAGCAGAACCATTTAGAAGCGTTGCCTAATGTTGAAATGATCTTCGTTAACGATGGCGCGGTTCCTGCACCGCAGGAGACGTGTACGAGGAAAACGCCGGATCCTATGTTTGGTTAGTCGGCATTCGTCAACCTGTGACCTCTCGACAAATTGATGCGCCAAACTCCGTTGCATGCGGCCCTTTATGGGTTTCAGCAATTGTTCTAAATTCCAATCTTCGTCGGGGGAAAAACCAAGGTTGGCAAGAATCAGCTCCACTGGCTTTGTCGGCGCCTTTCCAGATAGTAAGTTACCAAATAGAACGCCACTGAACCAGCAATGTAGCAATACCCGACGAGCGTCCTCCTATTTGGGTTTTCCCGGGACTGCGTGATGTCCAGTACAGCGTGCCGTATCAGGAAGGTATAGAGCACAAAATAGAGAAACGGAATCACATGCAAGTAGTAGGGATAATCGCCTATTCTTTTGCCGAAAAATGACAAGAACCAGCCGATCTGGCTGTAGATGCCAAACAGACCCAATCCCGCGTTGATGAACATCCATTTGACTTCGTCGCGCCCGAAAAATGCCAAATAGAACGCTATGTAGATCGAGATTGCCAATCCTCCGTGCAAAAACAGAAACAGCACCGGGGGATGGTTCTTGCCATACGCCATGATGAAGCCCGAACCGCCGAATATCAGCATGTGAAGCAGAAAAAATGGGTAGACTTTGTACCATGGCACTTCGGTGCCCTTTGCATATGTCCGCTGGTTGATCCTGATGTCACTCCGAAGCTTCATCGTGCCCTCTGAGGCTTAACGTTGAAATGACCCGCGCTACGAATGGCACCGCTCCTGGCCCGAAGGAAATGTGCCCGAGGCAAGCGCCGGCTCCGATGATTGGTTAGGCATTCTTTTCAACATTCGCGCCCTACTTTCTCGGGGTTTCTTGGCTGAAGACGCAGACCCATTCGCCGTTACGTTTAACCCAGAGCGCCGAGATGCAGGCTTTCGCCGAAAACTCCCTGCCATGAGAATTTCCCTTTTCCGCTAAATCGTAGGCGATCAAGCCAAACGCATCCGAAAGCGGCACAAGTTTCACATGTTCGATGGAGTATTCTTCGAGCCTAAATCCGGCAACATTCCTCATCACATCTGCTTTGCTAGCGACACCATGTGGATCGACGAAAACCGCGTCGTCCGCAGTAAGATTCGAGAAGCCCGCCAAGTTGCCCACCTTCAAAGCATCCAAGCCTTCGCGCTCCTTCGCCACGATATCATCGATTAGCGACGCAGGTGGATTCCTTGTCGACGCGCTCGCGCAGCCACTGAACGCAATGACGGCGATGAACGGAAGGACTATGTATTGGATACGATGCATAGAATCTTGTGCCAAACGTTGAATTGATCCGCGTTAACGATGGCGCGACTCGCGACCCGCACGAGTCGTGCCTGAGGAAAACGTCGGATCCGTCAATTGGTTCGGCCTGGAATTAGCGGACCAGCTTCTTAAGTTCATCAGCGATTCTTGGCAGATCTTGTTTCTTGCCACCGTCGATATAAAAATTGGGCGTGGAAATCCGCTCTTTAACTTGTACCGCGGTTAAAGGAACGTCGCCAAGCATAACGAGGAGTCTCTTACCCGCTGCGCACCCGGTCAACGAAGCAAACTGCTCAACGGACTCCGTTAGCATGGTCACGTTCACTATCGACCTAGGAGGCGTAAAAAAAGTCGGCGTCTCGAAGGCGACGGCCTTCAGATTTTTGAGCACCAAATCTGGCGCAGCAGCAATGTATCCAAGCTTGGGGAATTCCACAGTATCGATGTAACGTCCCCCTTCTACTCTTACGTCGCTGACAATATAAAACGACAAGGGAACGACGTCCGTTCCGGAAGCACTACGAGCGCGGCCGCAGGAAACGAAAGCTGCCGCCCATATTAATAACTGGAAATGACGCATCATCTGTGGCCGAACGTTGAAATGATCCGTGCTAACGATGGCGCGGCTCGTGTCCCGCGCGAGGCGTGCCTGAGGCAAACGCCGGATCCGATGATTGGTTAGACATCATTCTGGAGAGGTGAAACTAAAACCCACTTGCTCCGACGGAGTATCTGGTCACGCTAGCGACATGAAGGTTGAAATCGAGCAAGAGAGCGATGGCCGCTGGATAGCCGAGATACCGAGCCTCCCAGGCGCCATGGCTTATGGGGCAACGAGAGCCGAAGCAGTTGCGAAGGCTGAGGCGTTGGTGCTGCGTATTTTGGCGGATAGGTTGGAACACGGCGAATCAGTTCCCCAGATTACGGAAGTCTTTACAGTGCCGGCATGAGCGTATGGGGCGCCCGAAAAGCGAAAGTCGTTTTGGCTGCCCTGCTTCGTATTGGTTGGCGAGTAAAGAGGCAAAGCGGTTCGCATAAGGTATTGGAACGCGACGGCTGGGCCGACTATGTATTCGCGTTCCACGACGGTGAGGAAATCGGACCCCGAATGCTGCCCAGGATCGCACGCTATACTGGATTACGCCCTGAAGACCTGTGAGCATTGATGTCTAACGTTGAAGTGATCCGCGTTAACGATGGCGCGGCTCGTGTCCCGCACGAGGCGTGCCTGAGGAAAACGTCGGATCCGGTGACTGGTTAGCCTTCCTGCCGCTTTTGCCCGTTAGGCATTCCGAGATCCAAAATTTGATCACCGACTGCCGCGGAACCCCAAGGCGGCCGGCCTCCAGGTCAAGCGATTCGATCATCCAAATTGGAAAATCTACGTTAACGCGCCGAATCTCGAGAGCCGGACGTCGAGATGCGCGAGCGTCGAGGTGGGCAGATATATCAGCACCCGAATCATGAAGTGCGTCGAGCTCCTTCGCTGTCATTTTTTGTTTAGCGGCCATAATATTTCTCCTCTTCGTTGTCGTGAGCGCGTCGCACGGAAATTATTCGAATGTTTTCGTTTCGCTGTGTGATGAAAGCCGACCAAACTCTATCGCCAATCTTTCCGACGACTTGGCTCCGAGGTTCGTCGGCGCTTAGCGCAGGCGTCTCCATATGCAAAGGGTCGTCCCAAAGTGCCTGAGCGGCGATAAAGTCGATACCATGTTTTGTTTGGTTGGAGGACGACTTGGCTTCGTCGAACTCAAATTTCATTGGTATAGAAACGGTATCTTTTCGGTATATGTCAAGCCGTCGACCTTACTTGTGCCCGGGCAACGAATTAAGGGCGGGCCGATCCAGGAAGGCTAACGTTGAAATGATCCGCGTTAACGATGGCGCGGCTCGAGCACCGCACGAGACGTGCCTAAGGCAAACGCTGGATCCGATGATGGGTTAGCCCTTTTTGATGAGGCGCTCATATTCAGTATGTGTTCCAATCCAAAACCAAACTAAGTCATTGCCGCTCTCAGTGGCCAATGCCCGCACCCACGGATTCACGCGAGCCGATCAAAATTTACCGCCCTTCTTGAAATGTAGAGATGGGTGAGAAGGATTGGACTTTAGAAGCGCAAATTGGCGATCGGCCTGTTGGCGTACCTCCGCCGGTAACGATTCATAACACGTCCAGTACCTTGAGGACGCGAAATGATTCACAACCGCTTCGTCTTATCGGTCCGATGTTCCTGAAGCGCCTCCTCCGCCAGGTAATCAAGCTTGCCGGTAACGGCATCGCGTTCGATGTCGCGCTCCCAAATCCAACCGCGCAGTTCAGCAAAGTCTGTCTCGCTTAGTTTTGAGATGGCGGCCTCGATCTCTTGAACGGTGCTCATGGGTTGAAGAGTAGATTACCGGGGCAGCTTCGCAAGCTGACGTTTAGAGGGCTGACGTGGAATTGATCCGCGGCGGCTACGCCATCGGATCCTTTGATTGGTTAGCACTCAATATGCGAAAAAGATCCGTCTTTTTGACAACATCTGCCATATCAACACAGGGGAGAAGCAGGTGAAAAACGCACAACTGCATAATACCAAAACACCAATCACCTTACCTCCCATTGAGTAGGCGTATATCTCGAACAGATTGCTAGATTTTGAGCCGATGGTCACGGCGCTTGTTTCTGTTGGGAGAATTAGGATCGGCACATAATTGCCTTCTGGAAGCCTAACTCGAAAGGGACTTACAATTTCTTTCCCGTCGAAATCTATTTTATACCAATAAGTCGTCCCGCCACGGTAGCCAAAATCCGAATGGTCCAGGCCAATTACAAGGGCCTGTTTGGCTACACCGTATTTCCAGAATCTATAGCTTTGTAATCCGATGCTATATTCAGCCCAAAAAATCAGAGGTATCCCGAGGAGAACAATCGACCAAACAATACGTCCACCCCATGGGCGCCTCGCTTCGTCTCTCTTTCGCAAATATGCCTCCTGGGCTGGCGTCATAAAGTGCTAACGTCCTAATGATCCGCGGCGACGGATGGCGCGCATCCTGCACCAGCAGGACGCGTGACAGACGGAGACGTCGGATCCAGTGGTTGGTTAGGCGGCGTGTTCAATTTCCATCCATTCTGTCACGGAGGATTGTCCGAAGTGCGTCTATGTCGACATGCGGTGGCATTCTTCTTGCTCTCGCAAAAGCTAACACCCCCGCCCCCAGCGAAACACCAATGCCGAGAAAAAACCACTTGCCGACTCCTGCATCTCCTCCGTGATTCTGAGGGATAAAGTAACCATCCGGGAAGTAATAGCCGGGAATCGTATCCCCTAGGTTTATGCTGTTGAAAAAATCGCGCGTAACTTCGATATTCACCTTTGGCAGCTTGTTGCTTCTGAAAACGACCACTGGCCAAGGGACTTTTCCGGGGTCGACATATTTTCTGACTACAGTGAGCGTGTCGGGCTTAATCTTGCCAGCTCGAATGCTTTGCAGCCTGCTTTCATACAGCTGCTGAGAATTATCGACGCGAATGAACGCCACAATGCCAAACACAATAAACCCCAGTCCGAACGCAACTGGCACGAAGGTTTGAATTAATGCATTAAGACGCATGATGGTATAGTCGCCTAACGTTGAGGTGATCCGCGTTAACGATGGCGCGGCTCGTGCCTCGCACGAGGCGTGCCTGAGGCAAACGTCGGATCCGGCGATTGTTTAGACCTGTTAAGGTTCATCTCCAGGCTCTGGCTGAACTTTAGGTACCTTCGAGAGCACTCGGCGGAACTTCGCAACGCTTGCATTGGAGGCACGCTCAGAAAGGTAACGCTCGGTATCGATCGCCGAAAGCTTCTCGGCCACAGCAGTGCTAATCAACTGATTGATGGAAATACCTTCGGTCTCGGCAAGGCGTTTGGCGTGCCGATGTATCGAGTTAGGAAGTCTGAGGCTGAGGGTGCTCATATTGAAGTCTCCTTTATCAATTCTCCTGGGCTGATTACGCGGATTCCAAATTGGTCGCTACCTACAAAGTCTCGCTGGTTAAAAGTTATTATCGCCTCTGCTCTGCCAGATACCGCCAGCTCGAGAATCAAATCGTCATCTGGATCTGGAAGGTGCGGGCGCCAAAGGAAGTTGATGCGGACATGATCGCACGATAAGGCGATAAAATCTAGGAAGTCCTCGATTTCTCGGGCGGTGAGATGAGGAAACTGTTTGGGCCGGCGTAGCACCTCTTCATACTCGAAAAAGACGGGAGTCGAAACCAAAGGACGAAATCTTGGATTGGGCAGCGATTTCACGACTCGATGCGACGCTCCGCTTGAAGAACTGAGCGCCGAATAGAGAATGCATGTGTCGAGAACGATCCGGATAGTGGTATCATGGGTGATACCACCTTTATGTCAACCACTTCGTTTTGGTCTAACGTTGAGATGATCCGCGTTAACGATGGCGCGGCTCGTGCCCCGCACGAGACGTGCCTGTGGAGAACGTCGGATCCGATGATTGGTTCGGCGCTTTCATTTGTCGTCAGCGATTAGATCCTCGATGCGCAAAGGTTTTTCGGCCCTACGGACATGGAGAACATAAACGTCGCCGCCTTCGATGCGGTAATAGAGCCAACATGGCTTAATCCAGACCTGGCGATAGTTCTTGTGCGTAAATTCTTCGATCGGTCGCCCTAGGAGCAGGAATCGCCCTAAATGGTAAGTGGTATCTACAATCCTAGCCGCGACCGCCTTGGCAGCCTCAGGTTTATCAAGAGCGATGAATTCGATAATCGCTTCAAGCTGTAATAACGCCGGCGCCGACCATACTATTTTAGCCATTTCGAAAGGCGGCGCTTCGCCTCTGCTTGGGTGTGAATCCGGCCTTCTCGGATGGCCTGTTCCCCTAACGCTATGCCCTCGACCACGGATAGACGGCGGTTCAGTTCGTCGAAAGAGGCAACATCTACCAGGTAGGCTGCCGGCTTACCGTGCTGCGTGATAAGGATAGGATCCCGTTCGATTTGCAGGTCAGCGATAATTTCCGTTGCCCGCCTTTTTAACGTAGTCACAAGTTCGGTTTTCATTTGTGCTACTTAAGTAGCACTTGAGTCGAGGTCAAGACAAACGCCACCATGTATCGCCGAACGTTGAGATGATCCGCGTTAACGATGGCGCGGCTCGTGCCTCGCACGAGACGTGCCTGAGGCGAACGTCGGATCCGATGATTGGTTAGGGATGTATTTGGAAGACGGTCCGAAGCGGGAATATGAGCCGGTAGCGTTCATAGATCGAGAGCGTAACGAAGGGCCGTCTTAACTTCTGAATACTGCGTTGCCGTGAGTCTGCCAACGCGACGAAGCAACTTTTCGTCCCCGACCGCCATGGTTCCCTGCACGTTTGCCCACGAGGGTTCGCGAAGGAACGAGCTTGCTCCGATCGCCACCTCGTACTTCGAACCCCGATTCTTTGTTGTAAACGGGACGCAAAGGCTAAGAGCTCGAGGTGCATCCGGGTCGTGACGGGAAACGACAACCATGGGACGCACCTTGGCGACCATCCCTAGATCCACGAGACAAACCTCTCCAGGAGTCGGGCTCATTCGTCATTTTGGCGCATAACCGTGCCGTAATGTTCATCTGAAGGAAGTAAGTCCGAATTCTCCCGCTCAGTTACCATGAACGGCAGCCCTTTGCGCAACTCGATCTGCGCGTAAAGCATGTTGATCGCTTGCGCAGGCGTTACGCCGAGCTTGCGGAGGACTGATTCGGCGCGCCGTTTGCGAGTAGCGTCGACGCGAGCACGAAGAATGGTTGATGGAGGCATATCACAAAAGGAGCCTTTTTGTGTCCCATTGCAATCGCCATTTGCCGGCGCACCTCGACATCTCTAACGTTGAATTGATCCGCGCCTATGGCGTCGGATCCGGCGATTGGTTAGCCAAGCGCGGATTTGAGGAAGCCACGCATTCGAACCTACGTCTCGGATTTTTCGACCTGGCCAAACCTGCCGGCCATGATGCCGCGAAAGGACAGGTCCTCATCCAATTCTGGCCAGTGCAACCCGAAAGGAGAAACCTCGATATTACCTAGCTGCTTAGGACTGCCTCTTGCCAAACGCGGGTTCTTCCCGATCGGGAATCGAATTTCCACACCGCTTTCGAAAACGATAACTATGTTACCGTCCCGGAAGGATGCGGACTTAGCTGCGTCGACCAAGGTGTTCATTCCACTTCTTAATTATCAGGCCCTTATTTTCCTCCGCCAAGCTTTGCGCCTTCCCTAAGTCCTTAACGTTGAGACCCTGCGACTCGCGCAGTTCCACACCATCCTCTACAATAAAAACCGCCTCCCCGCCGCCATGTCGCACATGTGTGATAAGCATTCTTAAGCTTCGCATCCGAAATAACTCCTCCGGCTGATCGGTACCGGGTCATCTTAATGGTGATGCCGCCACCAAACTTCCGCGCATCGATTCCTATAGGAATGTTCATGTCCGAATAAAATGCGATAGCGCCAGTGTCGGAAATAATTGAGGTCAAATCGCTCAATCCCGCAGTCCTTCCTGCCTCGGAAACTACGCTTGCAACGAATGCGACATCTCCAGGTGAAATGCTAACGATCCGATATTCGGACCCGTCCAACGGGGGAGCCGGAGCGAGCTGCCCCCCACGGACGCCTTGCACCAATACCGATGCTAAGAGGATATAAGGCAAAATACGCATGGTCCGCCGAACGTTGAATTGATCCGCGTTAAGGATGGCGCGGCTGGTGCCTCGCACCAGACGTGCCTGACGGCAACGTCGGATCCGTTGATTGGTTCGGCGCGCTTTGCATCTCTAATCCTTGAAGTTCAGCCAGTATGCGATGAATGAAAAGATTCCTAACGCTGCTACGCCACCGATCACGTAACCCCACCATGGCGCGCTCTGACCGTCCGCATCGCGCCCCTTTTTCGGCCAAGCCGTCCACGTGCGCCAAAAGCACAACACAACGACTGCCAAAAGAGATGCGTGAGTGATCCATGAATGTACCGATAAGCTATGCGGAAACGAAAGCCGGCTCATCGCATAAAAACATAACTCGGAAACGAGTAGGTAGGGTGTGAAACCGACTAAAGCGGCCGCAAAGTAGGTAAAGCAGCCAGCCCATAACCAAACCGGGCACCGCGGGAAATAATGTGATACGACCAAGACGACAGGAATCGGGGGTAACAGATATGGCGCTGTGACGAGGAGAGGCAAGATAGGCCGACCGAGTTTTCCGTCGCGTGGCATTGGATGGATCGCCGAACGTTGAGATGATCCGTGCTAACGATGGCGCGTCTCGTGCCCCGCACGAGGCGTGCCTGAGGAAAGCACCGGATCCGATGATTGGTTAGGCACGCTTCCTTTTTCGCGCTAGATTGTGCTTCTTGTTAAATTTTCCTGCCACCCTGTTTCCCGGAGGCCGGAATATGCGGAGCAGCAACGATTCGACGTCTTTGATGTAACGAATACGGCTGATTTGATAAAATGAGAATGCATCCCAATTCCCCTTGTGTCGATCTCGCGTGGCGTGTGATCGGATCCTCGAACGCAGACTCGAACGGGAGAGCCCAACATAGTACACCTCCCCGTTGCGGTACAGAACGTAGATACCCCGGCCACGCTGTGCCTTTCCCAATGCGTCCCGATAGTCTGCAACGCTCTTGAACTCCCAATGTTTTTTGACAAGCCGTCCACGATCGGTACGTCGTTTTGCGAGCTTCCTTGCTGGAATGATTCGAGCCACGTGAAGTGCCTAACGTTGAAGTGATCCGCGTTAACGATGGCGCGGCTCGTGCCTCGCACGAGGCGTGCCTGAGGCGAACGCCGGATCCGATGATTGGTTAGGCGCGCTCATTGTCTGCCCGCATCGCTCTAAATTGCCCAAAACCTGTCACAAACGTAGCAATGGTGCTGACGGCAATGAGCGATCCGATGATGGTCCAAAATAAAGTGGGTGATTCGTCAGCTTTAACGACGCCAACCACCTGTTTGCTACCAACGTGGTACTGATAATCGATACGCCCCATGACGCCCATAACAATGCCGCCCACGAGAAACAGGAACGAAACCATGAAGCCGAAGCGCCAAGCAAAGAGGCGTTTCGATGGACCTTTGTAGGTAAACATTTAGATGGCGCCTAACGTTGAAGTGATCCGCGCTAACGATGGCGCGGCTCGTGCCCCGCACGAGGCGTGCCTGAGGCAAGCGCCGGATCCGGTGATTGGTTCGGCATGATCATTTCTTCAAAAACCTAACGGAGACGCGCGGCCGCCAAAAACGGCTCATCGGAGGTATAGCCACCGGCGTACCATCTCCCTGAACCTCCAATCTATATCCTTGTTTTTCGAGTAACGCCACCACTGGGTTTGGCCCCTCTTGGGCGGAATCATCGTAAAATCTCCATCTTACCTTTCTCCTATCAAAATCGGCGCACACATGTTGAAAAACGTTCCCCCTTTCGACAGGTGAAAGCTCGGCTCCCGAATCGCTCCATTTTAGGTGGCTGCTGCGATAGAGCTGACGGTCAACTTCGCCGGCCATGAGCTCCGCCTCGACAACAACGGAACGCCCATTCTCGAAGAACTTAACCGCATCGCGCCCGTAGCCCACTACCAATGGACGAGAGAAGCTCTCCCGGACCCGCCTTTGCTCAATTCGCCTTTCAAGCGGGCCAAAAACGGCTCTCAGCGCCTTTCGCCATAACGCTAATCCAGGAGATTGCATGCCGAACGTTGAAATGACCCGCGCTAACGATGGCGCGGCTCCTGCACCGCAGGAGACGTGCCTGAGGCGAGCGTCGGGACCGATGAAGGGTTACACATAAAACGGGCCGATTAAGTTCGAAGTATCGACGGCTGGCAATCACCCGGAGGCGAGCGAACTTCCCCTGCGGGAGAACGCTCCTTCAATCCCGAACTGCTATGTCCGAAAACGAGCTTCCTGGAGGGAAAGGCCCCCGACCGGATAGCGGACCATGCGGATACGCCGGGTTGCGAACCCAGGATTGGCGCCGCCAACTGATCGGGGATGATTCGCCACCAGGCCGAATCCCCTGAGGCGCCGCCTTCATGGTGAGCTTCTGGGCGTAGCGTCATGGGTAGCGCAGTGTAACGTTGAATTGATCCGCGTTAACGATGGCGCGGCTCGTGCCCCGCACGAGACGTGCCTGAGGCAAACGTCGGATCCGGTGACTGGTTAGACGTCTTAACGGTTCGCATGACTGAGAAATGGTCCTGCGATCGCTAATGCACCGAGTATCAAGACGCCACAATAGAGCGCGTTAGCGATGCACGCAGCCAAACTAATCCCCGGTTCGCGTTTCGCCTTAAGGCGACGGTAAGAATTAACAAACGCCGGAATAGAAATGACCGGTAACAAAAACGCTGCGATGAATGCTGCTCCGGCCAGGAAGCGTGCTCCCGAATGCGAATCGCCCGCCAGCGTCGACCACGAGAGAATCGAGAACTGAAGAAGTACCCCCGCGATTGGCGTAGCCAGGAGCAGGAGGGAATCGTTCTTCCAGCGGGCGATCATATTGGGGACGTCTAACGTTGAAATGACCCGCGCTAACGATGGCGCGGCTCCTGCACCGCAGGAGACGTGCCTGAGGCGAGCGTCGGGACCGATGAAGGGTTACACATAAAACGGGCCGATTAAGTTCGAAGTATCGACGGCTGGCAATCACCCGGAGGCGAGCGAACTTCCCCTGCGGGAGAACGCTCCTTCAATCCCGAACTGCTATGTCCGAAAACGAGCTTCCTGGAGGGAAAGGCCCCCGACCGGATAGCGGACCATGCGGATACGCCGGGTTGCGAACCCAGGATTGGCGCCGCCAA